>UOFD01000087.1_pt1 | contig 45798 bp, 29 predicted proteins | sample 1990101 | NCBI WGS metagenome assembly UOFD01 (sample SAMEA4728526, study PRJEB27164) | hydrothermal vent metagenome | biome: marine basaltic hydrothermal vent biome; feature: marine hydrothermal vent; material: mineral | place: Pacific Ocean | collected 2011-06-14/2011-07-23 | depth 1741 m | reverse complement strand
TACACCAGCAATATTTTGCGGTGAGGTATCTCGTAAAACAACTGTAATATCAATTTCTACCTGCTCGTTGGCAGGGATGTCGATGCCATTCGTTAAATCGGCGATGATTAAATTATCCGTTACTACACCAATGTTGGCGGGTGTCCATGTTTGGCTGCCACTAATTCGAATCACATTAGCAAACATTAAATCCGCTGCCGAAGCCGTCAAATCATCTAAAATTCGCACGTCGTATAATGCTGTTGGTTGCGCTACGCCTGGAATGGTAATTCGGTAAGTAAAGGTCTCGCCAATAGAAGCATTCAAATCGGCTGGATTTGTTTTTGACAATGCATTTGGCAATGCAGTGGTTAGTACTACTTCAGCAAAATCAATCGGCACATATATCTCGCGAACACCAGTAATACCACCGACAGAAGGCACAGCATCATTATCAAAAGAATAATAAAACTGTACTTGCGCACGATTGGTTAGTGTCAGACCAGCGCCTAGTCCGGCATCGGCTGTTACTTCATAAACAATTTGTAAAGTATCACCCGCAGGAATGTTGTAGGCATCAGCAACACCGGTATCAAAATTCCAGCGTGCTTCACCAGTTGCCGGTGTGTAAACCGGCGGCAATACCGCTGGCAATGGCGACCCTGAAAGTAGCGTCATCCCTACCATGGTAAGCACCGGACTGCGCAAGCCTATTGGAATAGTGTCCAGTAGATCGGTATCGTACGCTGGCGATGCACCATTATTAGTAATTTCTACGGTGTAACGAACAACTTCATTTGCATCAATAATGCTATCGCCATTAGCAGGTACGGCAATTTTCGTTATTGATAAATCAGGTTGCTGCATATCAAGCAACTCGTTATCTGTTTTTGTTGGCGCGACACCGCCAGCTAAATCATAATCAACATTTGCAATATTATTGATTGCCGTATTTGCCAGCTGCGCATAAACAAGATTTAAAACCCGCGCGCGATAAACAATAACAAAGTCATCGTTGGCAATATTATCGCCGGGGTTTATCAGGTTACCTACGTTCCAGCTAACGGTGCTCGGACCGGTTATTGGATCACCCGCAAGTACTGCTGCTGGAATGTCGACATGTAAAAATGGTGCTGTCGCAGGGAAAGGTGCAACAGCCTGACCATTAACACTAACGGTTTGTTCAAACTGCAAACCCTGCGGTAGGTCATCACGTACAATAAAGTTAGGGCTGGTACCTTCCTGTATGTTGATGCGTAATTCGTATTCAACAATATCGCCAATACGCACGACATTGTCTACAGGATTAAAAGTGTCACTAATACGTGTCTTAACAACCAGATTGTTGTCCGGCGTAGTTTGTGTGGTGGTTGCCGGTGTGGTACTAAAGTAATCATTGAGTGATGGCACTGTTGGCACATCACTGCCGTTTCGTTCATTTGCATCCGCTGGCGGTCCATCACGGCTACTCCATTGAATGTCCACACTGTTAGTCAAGTTTTGACTTGCCAGAATTTCATCCAGTACCAGCACATCATAAGTAACGGTGACGGCAGTGCCTTCGATGACATCTATATCATCCACATTGGTCGGGCTCCAGCTCAGCGATTGTGCCGTGGCAATACCATCACCCACAATCACCGGTGGGTTGATGGTATTGCCACCATCCACTGTTAAATTACCGTTGTATAACAGACCCAAACTTAAACTATCATCAATGATTAAATCAAAAGCGTCTGAATTAAAATCGGCTGGGGCTGCGCCGCCACCAGCAGCTGTTAAGGTAACGGTGTAACGTAAAATATCACCCGCATCTGGCGCTAATCCGGGTTTGGTAACATTTGCCACAGCTTTTGTTGCTGTTACTGCCGGCTCGGTAATGTTCAATGCATTGGTCGTCATATCACTGCCAGCCGGAAGCAACGCCCCAGCAGGTGCGTTAGCATAAGAGTAACTTGCTGAATTTTGAAAACTCAAACCCGCATTGGCGGATAAATTATTATCAACTCTAGCAGTCAATTGAATCACCGCCTGTTGCCCTGCTGGTATCTGAGCGATAACCAGGTTCACATTACCCGGCAGCACCGTACTATCGGTAATAGCAAAATTGTTTGGGCTGGTGTCTACTGCACTAACATAAACCAGACTGGCGTTTAACGCATCTGTGATTGTTACATCATACAAAATCGTGCCGGTGACAACACTGGGCACGGTTATTTGGTAAACAACATCATCACCAATGGTTGCTTCATCAGCAGAAATTTTTATTTTTGCAGGTGGTGGAATCGCTGTTACCGGATTAACCATAATAAAGTCCACTGGTCCCAACGGGCCATATAACTGCGCGTCTGCCGGTGGTAATGAATAATATTCATTTACATTCACTACATTGCTAAATGGACCAAAACCAAAGTCAGTGTAAAAGCCAATGTCAAAATCAATATTGACACACTGTGTTGGATCAACCGGCGTGGTGAAAGTAAACACCATATTTCCACCGCGAACAGCAGGTGGTGTATAAACATAATCAACACCATCGACCGCAGGTACGCCACCAATGGTAACAACAGGTGTTGTAAGAGATGTTTCATTCAACTCGGTAGGCAACGTATCGGTAACCATTAATCCGTAGGCGGGTGCTAAACCTGTGGTATTACAAGTTTCCAAGCGGAAATTCATGGTATCCGCTGCCACGTTAACCGGATCGCCACTGAGCGGAATGCCATCTCTATCCACTTTTGTTAACGCATCCATCACTGGTTGCAACACAATAACAGCGGCAGTATCGGTAAGTTGTGGCAACGATGGTGAAGGATTACCAACACCATCAGTATAAGTAAAATCTGCAGTATTGATTAAAGTTGTTGTTGGCTGCTGGGCAATGGTTGTCACATCATTCTCGACAATGCGAACGCGATAAACAATAATCAGACTATCGGTTGTTGCATCACCCGCTGCATCATTGGCAATATCACCCAGCGCCCAGTCAAAATTAATTGTGTCATTCGCTGCCGGCACATCACTCGCAGGAATTGGTGCGTAACTAAAGTTAGAACCCGCACCCGCACCAGGCGACGCATAAGGTGATGCCACCGCACCATTAATACTAATAATATCAACAAAGACCATGCCGGCTGGAACAACATCCGCCACGTTAACATTAATGGTGGTGCCTTCTTGAATATTTACATTCAGTTGATAAGTTACGATATCGCCAATGCGCACGGTACCAACAGGTGCAATCCAGGTATCGCTGATGACTGCTTTCACAATGCTATTAGTATTGTCCGCAGTAATATTCGCTACAGCAGGTGCCGAACAATAATCATTAGGTGCAACAATGACAGGACAACCTGCACCAGTTCGTTCAAAGGCACTGCTTGGATCAGTATCATCCAACGAAGTCCAGTCAACCAAAACACTGTTGCTGATAATGCTATTGGGTTGAATACTGGTTTGTACAACAGTTCGGTAAGTTAATACCAATGTACTGCCGGCTGGAATGTCTAACGTGTTATCAGTATTAACTCGTCCCCAGGTTAAGGTACTTGCTGGTGGTACTGAAATGGTCGGCGCCGCAGTAAAGCCGGGCACTGCAACGCCATCAAGCAAAGCAGTTGGTGTCGCGGGGATGCTAGCATCAAACAATAAATCATCATCCAGTGTATCAACAATATTATTTTCAAATGCTGTCGAACCACCCGTGTTATTAATCGTAATTTGATACTCCAGTACATTACCACCAACCGGTCCAACACCTGGGTTGGTAACATTGCTGACCGTTTTACTCACAGCCAAAAGTGGTTCCAGCACAGTTTGTACAGCGGTTATGTCATTAGAGGTTGCAATCGTTCCGTCTTCACCATTGTTGTAACTGCTAGTGGCGGAGTTTTGTAATGTGTCGCCAGCATCGGTAATAAGGTCATTATTGGGTCGTGCAAAATAACGGATGATTATTCTTGGATTGATGGTATTTGGGTTGCCGTCGAGATCATCTTCTTCGTCGGTGATGACCTGACCAATATCCCAAACGACGGTGCCAGAGTCACCATCGATCGGTAATGTTCCGGCTCCAGAGCCTCTAAACACCGTTTCGTTAAGTACTGCAGAACCTTCAATACTAGCAATATTTTCAAAAGTATAAGTAACATCAAAAGCAGCACCATCACGTGACAACACATAACTCGGGTCGCCCGGGGCAGCTGCACCCGTTGACAACACATCATCAATAATTAAATTTTCAGTCGTGCCTTCCGGTAAATCGACAATAACTTCAAAACTTCTGTGCGCACCGATAGTTGCTACCACGGCAGGAATTAAATCAGTTTTTGTGGTGACTAAAGGCAGTACCGAAGTTGATGCTGTTGCGGTTGTTTCATAATCATTAATCGCATCCGCTGCATTCGGCACAGCACCATTTCTTAAACCTAAAATACTGCCATCAGGACCAATCTCTGTATGTGTTCCAGCCGATATAACGGTAAACCTGTCCGGTAGTGAATCCCATTTCGCTTCAATGGTATTGTCGAGAATTTCCAGTGGTTGCGCTTCAGTGTCTACTCGTACCTGGAAGGTAAATGTTTTTGTTGCGCCCGGAAGAATTTCATAATCTGTACTTAATCTGTCCCAGGTAAAAATAGGCGCTTTACCGTCAGCAACAACACCATCATCATCCGGCACATTAGTGCCAAGCATACTGTCATTTATATAAGTCATGTCTGTGGTAAGCAGATCATCCAATATTTGCAGGTTATACGCAGCTGCGGTTCCATTATTTGTTGCAGTAACAGTAACGGTAAGAATATCTGCTGCATCACTATTTAATACAGAAAATGCTTTCGTTAAAGCAATCACTGGTTCGCGGATCACTATGTCAACGGGCGCAAAATCCTGAGCGACAACAGTATTAGCGTCATTCACATAACAAACACCAACGCCACCGGTGCAATAAGATAGCGAAGGCGGTAATGTCGTATTCAACGTACCACCACCGTTTGTAAGTACCACCGCCTCATTATTGGCAGCTGAATTATCAACTCGCGCAACAAAGGTAGCATTGAAGTTAAACCGCGTACCCGGTGCGCCAAGAGTGACAGCCTGATCACCAAAATTCCATTCTGCAACCTGGCCAGAACATATTGTTGATACAGGTGGGCCACCGGGAACAAAACCAGCTGCCGCATAAACACCTACACTTAAATTTATAGGCTGCAAATCAATACAAGTTGTACCAGCAGGCAATTCATCACGAATTTTAAATTGCCTTAGGTTCGCCACCGGTAAATCAGCTATTAATAGGTAACGAACCTCTTCACCTACCGACACGTTTTGCGGCGTACTCGCTGGTGTATTAGCTGTGGTAACCGTCAGTTTTGGAAATGCAACAACACGATCCATAATCACATCTGCAGTTTGCGCAATACTGGTATAAATACGCGCGCGACCCGCATTATCCGGAAAAGCTGTGGCATTATTAAACTGTGGAACATTCTGACTACCAAAATCACCGGCAAGACTATCAAACGTCATGCTCACAGTATTCGTTAATGTTTGCTGCGGCGCGACGATAATGTCGGGGTCAACACGATAATAAAATTCTATTACATTCGCTGGGCCAGGATCCACCTGCTGCAGTAATGCATTAAAACTTTCGTCCACAGTAATAACAGCCGGTATACCATTACCAGTGGTATTATCAGAAATGCTGGCATACAGCGCGGCTTCATCAGCTTCATCAACCAGTGTATCTCCATCGTTGTCCAGCCCGTCGCTAGCAAAATCAACAACAAACATTAAGTCTGAGGCATCTAACGTATCGGTAGAAATAATATTAAACGCTGGCGAACGTACTGGCGTAGAGCTTTGGTTTTCTAATGTGATACGATAAATATAAGAGTCGTTGGTATCGCCGTTACTAATCGAATCTGCAAACGCACCACAACCAGTTCCAAAATTATTTAATGACTCATTACACACCTGTTTAGTCACAATCAGGTTAGGTTCAACTTCTATTAAATCTACTGTGCGAACTGCAGGAATTGGGTAACCGGGAATACCGGCAGCATCATCAACATTAACAATGATATTTCCCGCAACACTATTAAAAACAGCATCAAAAGAAGTGCGTGCAATATTGGTGCTGATATTTCCGTGTAGATTTGGCGCATAACCAGCAGGCACCGGATAAGCTAAATCAACAAGGTTATTTAATAGCCGGGTTTTTAAATCAACACGGAAGAATTCATCTTTAATAACAATACCACTACCCGCTGCATTAAAACTCCAGGTAATGTCATCTGCATTAAGCGGCACTGTTGTTGCACCGCCAGTTGCATCACTTAATACAATATTTGGAGTATTAGTAAAAACATATGGCGTACCACCAAACGGAATAAAACCCTGACCAAGCAAACCAAGATTATTGGGCAAATCATCCGTTACCACAACATTTTGTACTGCAATTAAAATAAAACCCGGGGTAAGAAAACCAAACCAGCCGCCCGATTCAATATGGTAGGTACAATCTTCACCAATCTGTATATCAACAATGTCCGCGCTTTCTGCACAAGAGGTAACACTCTTGGTTAAATTAAAACCGAGTACCCGTGAACGAACACTATCTAATGTATAGTTGTTTGCCAGTTGCAGGTTCGGTGTTGTGTCTGGCAATGATGCCGGTGCCGGAAAAGCGAGTGGTGTGGTATCAAACTGTGTTATTTCACCAACAACGTCCGCACGAAAAGTTAAGTCATCATCTACTACTGGACTCGCCGCTTTAATAACAGAGAAGGTAATGGTTTCAGTATTACCAATACCGGGTGCTATCACACCTCGATCACAAGCAAAAACAGACGCTGTTGATGGCAGATAAGCAGGTTGATTCCACAGTGGTTGTATTGCAGCGTTCGGTGGTGCTGGTGGTGTAACCGCAACACAACCTGCAGGCAAAGGTAATTGCACTGTCATTGCTTGACCTAGTGTGACATAAACTGTGTAATCATCTGCATCGTGACCACCATTGTTGGTCACCAATACATTCAAATTTAATGACGTACCTGGATCATTGGTTAAAATAAATAATGCATCAGAAATTGCAACATCCAAATCTTCTGGGTTTGAATTAAAATTAAGGTTTGCATTGCGCGTCTGATTTTGCACACCCGCAAAATCAGACGCATCAAAATCAACTGACACCGCATTGCTTAATGCGACTGCATTTGTTGGATCTGTATTATCACCGGTATTTTCCGGCGTTATATCCAGATCAGCCACCAGATCAAATCGTGTCGGGTCAATCATCACAATGCCGAAAGTCAGTATTACTCTGTCGCCGTGGCGTAACAAATCAACCTGGTTTGCATTAGCGCCAGTACTACTGCTGGTGAAGGTAAAGTGCGGCGTTAAATCGTTAAGTGGATTACCGTCATCTCTTTGTCCATCATCGCGCAACACCGTATCGATAAAACCGGGATATGTTGCACCGGGCGGCCCGTATGCAGGATCGTATGTTACGGTACAATCACAATCTGCCGCGCCCCCTTGCGAACCGTAAGTACCATCAACCACATAGCCATTAGGCACGACATCACTCAACTCAATATTTTTTACCGTACCACCCGTCTGATTAAAAATATTAACGGTTACTAAACCTTTAGCGCCTAAAGGTTGCCCAGGGTTACTACCAGTAACCGTTTGTGTAATCTGTAAATTTGCTGGATTAACATTAGTACTTAAATTACCGGTATCTGCAATAACAACACCCGGTGTCCCACCACCAGTTGACGCTGGCACTGTAATTAAACCACCTGTTGGCGAATCAACTGCACAGCCCCAGGAAACATCAGAGGTATTAACATTATTAGTATGAGCCGCCAAAACTCTACCAACGTAATAAATAAACGCTGTATTGGAACCTGCTGCAATGTCGTCTGGATTCGCTGCATTACCAAACGGGTCGGCAACATTAAACGGTGTATTCATTGCAATACAACCAGGACCGCCAGCAGCACCATTGTTAGTAAGCGCCGTAGTTACAGCACTGGCTTGCGTTGGACAAATAAAGTTTATGCTGAAGTTACCGTTAATAGAATCGTTTATTCGCAATGCTTCCATGTTTGCTTGACCAGCATTTTGCACATTAACGCGCCAGATTACATCGTCATTCTGGTTACCAAAAATAGGGTCGGAATAACCACCTTGCCCAGCATCAACATTACGCCCAACTTTTAACACTTGTGGTTCTGGCTGGCGAATAGGTAATTCAAACTGACCGGTATTTATTGTTTGCGTACCAGCAAGACAGGACATATCAAAATCAACAGTGGCGATAATATCTCTATCCGCAGCAATCAACGCTTCTGCATTTGCACTACGCACATCAAAAGTTACAACATGATTTGATCCGCCAGCAAGGTTGGGTAAAGTCCATGTCAACAACTGGTTGCCGCCGCCAGCAACACCAGGGTTTGCTGCTGGCACACCATTAATAGTTGTTGAACCAGGAACATAAATAAGCCCTGATATCTGCAGATTTTCCAGTAGTGAAATATTTGTTAATGGTGCGTTTGTGGGATTTTGTACGGTAAGCGTCACTGTGCCATCACCACAAAATTCACAGAAACTACTAGCTGCATGTGACAGAATATTGGATGCTGGACCACTGTTAAACTGAAAATCAAATTGTGTTGTTACTGGACCAACATTGTCCGTAGCATTACCTGTACGTTCACTTAAGCTGGCATTGTTTTGCAATACCGGACAGGTGTTAACTGTAGCAACAGTAGCATCAACTGTTAGGTTAACCACTTCGCCAGCAGCAAGATATTCAAACGTATAATCATTTGCACCCGGACCGGTTGCACCCGGTGGTGGATTTGGCACCGTGAAATTTAAACCGTTAAGGTCCGCACTGAGCAGGTCATTTAACCGGACATCAAACAAACCACCAGCGCCCGTTGAGCTGACTACAACGTTGTAAGTAATAACATCGCCATTAACAGCTATTGCCGTTGCGGTGGTTTTAGTAATATTTAGATTACCGGTATTAACATTGATGTTTTGCGCAACCGGCACATTGATTGTTGCAGCAACGTCATCGGTATAAGTGATGGTGTAATTAACTTGATGACTACCTGCGGTGACTATATTGGTTGTTGTAAAACCAAAATTTAAGCGATAACTACAACCCGGTAGAACATCTTCATTCGCGTCAATGTTTAATCGTACTTGTGTCCCTGCACCACCGGGTTGTTGTGCATTACCAATTGAAATATTAGGGCATGAACCACCAACAAGGTTTACAATATTCAGCGTATTTGAAGCTAGACTAAAACCTGCATCAACTGTCAGTAAAATATCTTGCAAAGCAAAAGCAGTATCAGTGCCTGGTAAACCAACTGCGGTATTTGCTATGGTAAGCGCAAACGTATCACCTACAGCGCTAACATCCGTGAGTCCATTCCAAACACCGCCGGCATCCATGTAACTATTTGTACGTGCAGGATCAGCACTGGCGAATGTTGCAAACGATGTTGTTAAGTTAGCAGCAGCAAAAACATTTTGCATCGGCAACAGTAAAACACTGCCTGCAAACATGACGTTTGCGAGCAAATGTTTATACAACCGTGTGTAGCCCTTTAGTTTTTTACTGTCGAACACCAGATGACACTTTAAAAATTCTTCAAGAATGGTTAGTTACTTTTTATCTCATTTGAATTTTCAAGTGTGAACAGAGAGTTACCAAAATAACGTCATGTTGCGAATGAATACTTAAAAACTTGGCACAAGTATAGTATCCAAGGACTATTTCGCACCGAAAACCGCCATTTTTCTGGCACAAATTTCAAAATAAATATTGAAAAAACAGCTTAAATTACAACAAAAACGTGCGCTTTGGACTACGCCCGTGGGTTGAACTAGTTAGATTATGTTGCAGGTAGGAAATCGATGGGATAAAGGATGGTAATGGCTGGCACACCTTCTTTGGCACCAAAATTGAATTTTTTCACTCGAGCCGCAATTTTCTTGTCTAATGTTGGCGCATCCATGTCACTGGAATCGACCGTACATGCAGATACTTTGCCGTTAGGCAGGATAGTCAAACGCAGAACCATTTTGCCCTGCAGAGTCGGGTTTTTCCGTAGCTCACGATTATAAATTCTATAAAGTGCTGATTTATAACGGTCAAATACAATTTGTATTTCTTCATCGGTACGTGAAGGTCCTGGGCCATCACTCAACGGTCGCTCTTCACCAGCAAAATCTGTGCCGATTGCACTTTCAACACGAGAGAATTCAACATCGCCCATACTGTCACCACTGCCGCCAGTATTTCGACTTAAAGCGGCGGTGTTAATACCCGCGCTGGCATTGCCTGCACTAGAGGTAACTAAAGAACGTGTGGTCTTTTTAGCTTTACTGCCCTTGCCACTAATTTTTGCTTTTGCGCCTAATTTAGCAACGGGGGCATTGTCAATTAAATCGGCAAAATCATCTTTAAATGCCAACAAGCCCGCACGTTCTGCTTTTTTACGCGCTTTTTTTGCTTTTTCAGGCGCTGGCTTTTTCTTCTTGGTTTTTTCTTTTTCCGGCTTTTTCTCTTCTTTCTTTTTCTGTACTTGCGGTGGTGGCGGTGGCGGTGGTTTTGGTACCATCAACTGCGCCATACGCTCAGGAATTTCTACTTTCTCTATTCGATCAGGAATCGGAATATCCCACATTGGGATTAACACGCCCAGTAATATGGAGAAAAATAAAACAATCAGTAAAATTTTTCTAAATTGTTTCTGATCCCTATCTTCTTTATTCCATGGCATGACCATTGCGCGATATGGTATTTCAGTCATTTCGCGTTCGATGATAAATTCTTCAGCTTGCGCTTCTTCTCGCACCTGCAAATTCAGCGAATCATCATTTAAAACATTAATTGTTGCCGTTAGACTTTCAACTGATTCAACACGTGTTAATTGTTTGCCCTGTAATTCAGCAACACGCGAGTCGTAATTAATAATTAAATCGCGCACTCGCTTTTGCTCGCTGCGCGCAATATTACGATCGTGATTTTCACCCCAGAATAATTCGCTGCCACCCAGCTTTTCCAACTTTTCTAACTGGTCACTAATTTCGCTTAAGACATGAAAGCGATGGCGTTGGTTACTAAGCGCATTAAATTCTTCGGCAATAATCCCTTCTTCACCTTCCAGTTCTTCCAGACGATTATAAGCCTCACCAATTTTGTGGTTAATGTCTTCTTGCTTTTGTTTTATATCGTCTGACACGGAGTATGTTAGCTCTTACTTTTTTGCTTTTTGAATAACAGCAAGTGAAATTTTTGTATAACCAGCACTAGTACAACTTGCCATAATTTTTTTCATTAAATGAAATGGCACTGTACGTTGTGCTAGCACGGTAACTTCTTGGCTTTGCGATATGGCTTTAGTACTAATACCAATGACTTTTTTACGTTGTAATATCAGTCGTTGTTTAACGGCATCAATAACAGCGGTTTTACTTTCAATAACTTCTTGCGTAGTAATAACCGGTTTGCCCTGCACTAAAATTTGTTCCGGCGTTATCATTACGATAACGGTTTCACGTGGTTTTGTTTCTACGGTAGAGTCTGGCAATTGAATATTTTTTGGTGGCTCCATAACATCACTGGATGATGAATTAACCAGCAAGAAAAATACCAGGATGGTGAATACGTCCATTAAAGAAACCAGACTTAAACCTGCATTGGCCGCACCTTTGCTGCCACGCGACATTCGCTTCATTCGTCGATTTTCTTTCACGGTGCGTCACCTATTGAAATATCGGGAAATAATACGACTTGTTGCAACACATCACCTTCGCCTTCTTCACCGGACTGACGTACAAAAGTTGAACGCACAGCATCCATCACACGAATTAATGCGCGGTATTCAATGTCTGGCTCCATTAATACAATGGCATCTGTTTTAGCGGGATACTTTTCTTTTATTTTTATTAGAAAATCTGACAGTAGCTCCAAATCATACAATTTACTGTTATCAATTTCGCCTGACTCATCAATGCTAAGTTCAACTTCATTGGCTTTAAGCAAAGGAAATCTGGCAAGCACTTGTTTGCCGTTACCAATTTCTAAACCTTTCTCGCGCACAATCACTTCGATACTTAATTGTTGCTTTGTATTGTCACCGCCAGCACCGGATGGCAAACTCAATTCAAGAATCGTAATACGCGAAAACACTGCAGTAATTAGCAGGAAAGGTACTAACACAACCATCAGATTTAAGAAGGTTGTTATATTAAGTTCAGGCGATTCTTTTTTTGGTCGCCTGTAGTGGTGGCTTCTTCTAGCCATTTTTACTAGCTGCTTTTAGCAGCCAATGCCGCTTGACGTTTTGCGAAATCAGCAATCAGGTTCAAAGTTTTCACTGATGCCATTTCAAGACTATCAATTATCTCGCCTGTTTTTGATGAAAGCATCGCGTGAGCAATTAGTAAAGGAATCGCTGCCATCAAACCAAATGCGGTGGTATTCATAGCAACAGAGATACTGGCGGATAACATATCTGCTTTTTCTGCGGGGTCCGCATTTGCTACAGCGGTAAACGCTTCAATCAAACCCATAATGGTTCCGAGCAGACCAAGCAAAGTACAAATATTTGCGAACAACGCAATATATGGTGTACGTTTTTCCAGCGATGGAATAATTTCCATCATGCTTTCTTCCATGGCAATTTCGATGTCGTCACGTCGTCGCACTGAACCTTGACGTTGCAAACCCATGTTTAGCAAGTTAGCTATCGCTGACTTATTGTCAGAGATTGCATCGCGTGCAGCATCAAAATTTCCTTCATCCAGCATAGGGTGAATTCGGTCCCAAATTTTTTTATTTGCACTGCCAATACCCGACAATTTGATAAAGCGTTCCACACAAATCGCCACACCAAAAGCAAATACAATTAATATTGGGTACATAAATGTACCACCGGTCTGGAAAAACTGCACAATGTTCTGGATAGTCTCCATCACGTACTCCTCATTATTTTTATATCGTTAAATATTGCGAAATCATGACCGTAAAACCACAGTCAAAAAAATCACGTTTGTTTATTATGTTTATTGTTAGTTCTTACTATGACTTAATTCGTAAAAATCAAGCTCACGTAAAAAAACTTCTTTGTCTACTGAACGCATGCTGTTGTCTAACAACCCCGAATTTAAACTTGTCGCTACCCCAACCTCAGAATTTTGCCACGGCACAATATATAAAGATTTTGGCGCTTCTTTATTACCAATAATTGATATTCCGGCCAACTCTTTTACTTCGCTATCTACATTTTCTTCTGCGGCGATAACATTTTTAAAAACCAAAAGTTGCAGTACCAAAAATTGCAGTACCAAAAATCGCAGTATTAGACAAACAAAAGCTGCATCAAGTATAACTTTAATTTTCATAATGTCATTGCCTTACGCACTTATAATTTACTAATAGTATGTATAGCATATCTATATCAAGTTGGCGGCGTGGGAACGTACTTATTTTAAAAATCATTTTCCACTCCTTTGCTTGACATCAGCCACCCAAATTGCAACCGTTTTATCATCGGGTTTCAATTCAAGATAATCTTCAAATTGTTGCAAAGCACAATCATAATCACGTATATATAAGTCACATAAAATGCCAAGATTTTTAATCGCTGGTAAATAATCCGGATTATCTTTTATTGCATTCTCATAGGCTGTGCGTGCAGCTTTAAATCTTCCTTTTTTTCGATACAGCATCCCCAACTCATTATTTGCAACCGGATGCCCAATATCAAGCTTTAATGCACTAATTAAATTTTCTTCTGCTGCCTTAGTATCACCTAAAGCGTTGTGCGCCATTGCTAGATTCACATACGGTGCAGGCAGACGTTTTTCACGTTCAATAACTGTAATCAAAATAGAAATAGCTTGCTGATATTTGCTCTCTTGTAATAACACAACCGCGTTTTTAAAATCAATTTCAACATCCGAGTCAACATCAACATGGCTAACTTTATTTTGGATCAGGACGCTATCAGAGCTAGAATCAGTATTCATAGAATTTTTTACCTCGCCACCAGCGCAGGAAAACAAAAATGCTACTAGCAATAAAATTGTGCAACATCGCATCATGCCATTTTTTTCTGTTATAACAGTGTAAAACATATTACTCACTCGCCTCTGATTTTTCAGTAACAGTTTTTGGGGTCGTTTCCTGAGTAGTTTCCTGGGTGGTTTCCTGGGTGGTTTCCTGGGCGACTTCCTGAATATTTTCTCGAATGACTTCTTGGTTATTTATGATTTTTTCACCATTTTTATTAGGCTCTTTTTCTTTAGCCAGTATTACCGGTTGAATCAAAGTCATAATTTCACTATTGCTTTCTGTTTTACCGTAACGAGCTGGTAACAATGTTGCCAGCTTCAAAATACTTTTATCTATCCATTCGTTATAAATTCCGTTATCAAGAAGCTCCAGGTTTTTCTCATGGACATTAATGGCTTTTTCTTCAAAAGGGTAAGCTTGCTCTTCGATTACGAGTTCATATTGCTCCAGTTCTTCTTCGTTTAATTTTTCTGGTCTTTCTGATTCAAGTAATGCCACATTAAATTCATAATAAATTTCGGCAATATAAAATGTAGCCGCTGCAGTAACTTCACCAACCTGATACTCAACCAATTTACTGTAGGTATCAATCGCATTTCGCATACGCGTTTTCTTTTTCTTCAAGTTTTTCTTAAATGGTTTAATCAGTGCCACTTCTTTAAATGCTGCCAGCTTTGGCTCCGCTAACACCAACGATGCTTTTGCAGCCAAAAATTTAGTGCGATCCGTTCGACCTCTTCCTGCCGCTTCATCACCAGCAACAATCTGCTTTAACTGATAAAGATACTGTTTACTCTCACCCTGCTCCAGGTAAATATCTGCCATTTTCTGACGAGTTTCTATGGTATCTTCAATTGGCACAGGGAAATAATCCACTATTTTTGTGTAAACCAGCAATGCTTTATTTTTCTCGTCTACTTTCACGTATAGTTCCGCTGCTTGACTCAGCGCTTCGCGTCTTAAAGCATTATCTTTAGGATTTTCTTTTTCAATGCGCTCAAATTCAATAGCTGATTTTAGATACTTGCCATCTTCTTTATAAACAATTGCCAGTTTTTTCGTTATATCTACATTTAATTTATTATCGGGATATGCCTTTCTAAAACCTTCAAGCACAATGGCAACCGTATTCCATTGTTTCAACAACATAAGCGAAGCGGCCGCATCGTATTCTGCTGTTGGTCGTATTTTTGAATTAGGGGCAACTTTTGCCACTCGCAAGAAATGATCAACCGCTTCTTGATGTTTGCCTAACTTGCGCGCTTGCTCACCCTGCTTGTATACAGATGCGGCCAGGTTCTCAGTTAAGGCGTTATATTTTTTATCTTTTTTATCGGTTAAGGCTAACGTTTTTGTATACGCTTCTTCAGCATCTTTATAATTTGTTATGTCAAAAGAAGCATGCGCAACAACCATCCACGCTGAATGTAAAAGTTTTTTGTCTGCGTTTGGATAAACCTTAATAACACGGCGACCATAAAGAATAGCTTGTTCATAATCTTCCAATGCATACAGGTCATCAACTGCTGCAACCAACACCACTGCTGCATGTTTATGCGTCGGGAAAAATTCAGCGAACTTTAATGAACTGCGAATTATTTCACGTTTGATTATATTTCTCTGTGATTGATTAACAACTTTTATATGTTCACGATATGAAAATACTGCCGCATAACCTGCACTTGCTGAATTTTTATGCGCTGGGTAGTTATATGCCGTGCGCTCATATTCTGCTGCTGCAGAAAGATAATCTTTATTTTCAAGCAATAAGCCCGCCAACTGATTATTAAGCTGTGGCGCTTCTTTCTCTTCAGGGAAGGAAGCCAGAAATTCACGATACCAATATATTGCCTCCTGATAATTTTCTTCTTTTTGTTTTTTTAGTCGTGGATCTTGATATAAGGCATGGTAATGATTCGCCAAATCAACAAGATTAGATTTTAGAAAAGCTAAGACTGTTGGATTGTCGTTAATATCATAGAAGGTCCAATAGTTTGACTGCAGGCTATATGTTTTTGAAAACTCCTTTTTTGAATCGACCACTAAACGTGGGAAACCACCTTTTTTATATATTTCGATAATACGAATATTAAAATACGGCGACTCTTTTGAAATAGGGTTCCTATCGATATATGCTTCATATGAATTTGCCGCATCAGCATAACGACGTTTTTCTAAGTAGTATTCACCCAAATGGCTGTAGATGCTGGCTTCATAAAAACGATGACCGTGTTTATCAAAAAAGGCTACGATTGATTCTGCGCCACCTAAATATGAAAAACTTAAACTGATTACGCGATAAGTATCTTCTATGCGTTTATTCTCAATTTTATTTTCTATATTATCAAGGTCATAACCATTATCAATTTTATAGTCCAGCATTTTTATGTAATCACGCAATGCTTCTTCATACATATCTTGCTTAAAAAATGCCCAGCCTTGTTTGTACAATGCTAATTCATAAAACTCTGAGCCTTCACCAGCATCAATAACGGCTTGATACGACTCTTCCGAATCTAAATATTTTTTACGGGTAAAGAAATACTCAGCGCGACGAAACTGCGCTTCGTCGATATGTCTTGATTGCGGATATTGTTTAATCAAATGCTCAAGCGTTTTCATAGCTATATCAATTTGACCGGTTTCTTCGTAGGCACGTGAAAGCTGATAAAGCACTTGATCATTGCGCTCAAATAAGGGGTATTTTTTCAACAGCCCTTTGTAAAGCTCTATCGCTTCTTTTGCACCGGCTGTTTGCAAATCATCACTATCGCCCTTTTCTCCTGGCTTGATTATTTTTTTCTTCCTTGACTTGCCTAGTTCTATTTTCTTGCCAGCACGTTCACTAAATGCTTTTTCATCTTCACTGATATTTGCAATCGGACTGTCTTTTGCCGCTGAGCTATCCTTGTCTTTTCCAGATTTATCTTTTGCTGCAACGGGCACAAAACCAGTATCCGGCGCATCAATGGATGTTGCCTGTGATGCGCTGTCGGCAACTTGCGAAACATCTTTATCTGCTGAGATTTCTCCTGCCATGCCTGCCGATTCCTGCTCTTGCTGGTTTTCCATTTCTTGTATTTGCGCATCATCTTCAGCTTCATATTCTTTTTGAATTTTCAGATCTGCCAAACGTCGCAAGGCTTCAGGTGTCATTTCCGTTTCTGGCGTTTGTTTTAAAAACTCCTCATAACTTGCCATAGCTTTTTCAAGACTGCCGTCAACTTTTTCCGGTTTCACTTCAAATTTAACACCGCTCAAACTACCCAGTGTCCCTTCATTATTTGTCGTTGCACAGGATGACATAAATAAAAATATTGATGTTAATAACAATTTAGAAAAAATATTAAATCGCATCACAATCAACCTATTGATCCAGTGATTTTTTCTTAAAAGAAGGCGTTTTTTCTGCTTCGTTTGACATGGAGGAGTTAGTAGAAGGATTCGTAGAAGGACCCACAAAAACTTTATCAGGAATATTTTTTTTCACTTTGACTGACTTGCTATCAATTACATCTTGCGCTTTATTTTCTCCTGCATTCTGCTCTTTTGTTTGTTTGATAATTTCTGCATCCACTTGCGCTTTGGTTGCACGGTCATAACTTTCTGCCAATGCAAATCGTGCTTTTATTTGATAGTCTTCCAGACGCTTACGGCGACGATCAAGCTCATTAATCGCTAAAGTCTCAATCATCCTACCCTGCTTCGCCATAACTCCTTTAAGTTTTCTTTGCGCACTAAATAACTGTGTTCTTAATCGACGAATAGGTATCGTGTAACCTTCATAACTTTGTGTTGCTGCCTGCCTTGTGCGAATAAAAGAGTTATATCTAATTTTTAACTTTTCAATTATTTCATCTAAGGAAATTAAGTGATTATAAGCATCGGTCAAACGCTGGTCATATTCACTGCGTGTCTGCCACAATACAAATCCTTTTAGCCGTCTCACACGAACTTTTAGTTTCTCATCAATAGACTCGGGTTTTGTCGCAATAATCTCTTCAAGCGCAGCTACCACATCAAGCGCCTGTCTTTCATTTGATGTTGCCAAATATTCTGGACGCGGCGCTATCAACATGTTTTTAAGTTTTGTTGCTAAATTCTCGCGCTGCTCAAGACGTAGTTTTATTCTTGCATCTAATTTTACAAATTCTTTCTCTACGACAGGCAATAGTGGTTCCTGATAAACACGCCGAATTTCAATCATCTCTTCGTAAACCTTTAGATCAGAAAGCCATTTTTCTAGATGATGCCGCAACTCTGCGAGATCTTTATAATTTTTATATGATTCCTGAAAATCATTCGATGCCATTAATTCAAGAATGTAATGTGTTTCCGGTGAACCCGGTAGTTCACGTAAATTAACCACCCAGTTTTTATCTTTATTTGATTTTTCGTTGAGCAATGCAACAAGAAATTTTCCTTTCCGAATTGTCTTTATAGAATCGTCCAGGCTAGAAATTTCTTCTGCAAAAACATCCATTGCATGTTTATAAGCGTTTGCAGCATTACCATGTGCATTTAACTTGCCATAAGCATATGGCACAGCCATTAATACTTCCTGCACTGAATAATTTACCTCTGCGCGTTTATGCAAGATAGACCACGGTACCAAAGCACGGTCAAAACGACCTTCAGCAACTGCAACCCAACCGGCACCAAGTAATGCACGATTAGAATATGGCCCGTCTAAACGTACTCGCTCAAAATATATTTTTGATTTTTTGGCATCGCTTTTATCTAAAAAATAATATGCCAGTTTTAAATTGGTTTTATCTTTAAGTGCAAGTAAATCATTATCGCTAAATTCCCGTTTACCAAGCTCATCAAGAACAACCAAACCTTCTTTTTCTTTACCACTTTGAATTAAAGCAATACCTAAATTGTATAAAACATATCCTTTAAAAATTTTCTCACTTTTTAGCGACTGAAAAATTTCAGCAGCGACAGTAAACTGACCTGTATCGATACTTGCAACTGCTCGCAAATAAGCAACTTCCACTTTAAATGTTTCTGTTTCTTTTCCACGTAATACCTCCAGTGAATATTTTCCTTTATAATGTGATTTATCTGGCTCATCTCGAATTAAATCCAGCGCATACAAAGCGCTTACTGGGTCACCCTTTTTATGGAACACACGTGCTAGCGCTAATGCTGCCTGATTTCGTATTGCTAGATTAATGCCTTTACCAAGCACCGCCTGAATAGCACGACCTGCACGCTGATTCATGCGGTACTGCATTTCTAGTTCACCCACTGAGAATTCAGCTTGTGTTAAATGCTGATGAAACGGATCCAACTTCGATTCATCAAGCTCATAATATTGTGATAGCTCTGTATCAAGTCGTGCTAGCGCATCAAAATGTAAATCCTGATAAGCATAATATAAAATCTCACCAAAATATAAATCGCGTAACTCAACATCCTTTAAACCGCTCGCAGCATATGCTGGCAAGCTGCATAAAAATACAGTAATAGTAAGAATATAACGAAACAAGGTGTTTACCAGTTTTTAAATGAAATTTTCTGATCAGAAGCACTGCTACCAGTAATTTGAATTTCTACAAATTTTGGACCCACCGCTTTAGTAACTTTAAAAGTTTCACTTCGCTGATACTCGTTATCCGATTTTGCTCGACCAATAAAACTAGCAACCAGTTGGTGGTCACCGGTTTTAATATTACCAGTATATATTCGCTGCACACCACCCGACCTTAAAGCCTGCATTTCTTTAAAAGTATATAAATGCTGCACAACAACTTTGTTATTCATTTTTATTTGCATTGAGTCCAACACAAAATCTTTGTCACCCGCAATGGAAACAAACAATGAAACCTGTGTATTAGAAGGAAATAATAATTTTTCTTCAAGCCGAGATAATTCCGAGGTTAATTCCAGCACATCTTTTTTAATATCCTGGACTTGTTCATCTAATCCTTTTATTTGCTCTTTATTGACTTCTGCTGCCTGCAACGAAATAGAAACAAAACTTAGGAACAAAAATATGGAGATTAAAAACTTAATAAGTGGTTTCTTCAGCATAATCGCTTCTCAACAGGCTACTTGTAAATACTCAATTTATAGTTAGTGCGGACACTATCTATTGTGCGTGGTTTAACGTAATCCTCGACAAGTATATGAAACTATCTCAAAAAGTCTGCAAAAAACCTATTAAAAACTGTTTTTTCTGCAATGAAACTAATAAATTGCTTTTAGCAAAATTCATTTAAGTTTTGTTCTACAAAAAACTAATATATACTGACAAATCAACAACTAAGAATTATTAGAGCAGATATGGCAAAAACTGGCGCAACAGGTCTTACCCGCATTATTAATGCTGCGGGTTATTCATGGTTAGGATTAAAAGCGGCTTACAGAAATGAAGCGGCTTTTCGACAGGAGCTTTGGCTGACAATTGCGCTCACGCCAATCGCTATAATTTATGGGCCAAACTACGCAGATAAAGCTCTCTTAATTGCCAGCCTTGTTTTTATATTGCTGATCGAAATATTAAATTCGGCGATTGAAGCCGTGGTTGATCGCTGTGGCGATGAGATACATCCTTTATCTGGCCGCGCAAAAGATATGGGGTCTGCTGCAGTGTTTTTTGCCTTCATTATTGCTGGATTGATTTGGTTTTCGATTTTTATTAGCTAAAGATTTTTTCTTTATTCGATGTCACTATAATTTTTAGTGTCTATACTAGTATTCTGAATAATTAACACTGCATAGAAGACGATTATGAAAATCAAACAACTACTTTGCCTTGCGGCACTTTCTACCCCTCTAACTGTTCATGTGGCTGTTCATGCTGATACACTTTCTATTTTAGTAGGCGCTGGTGTGTGGAACACATCACCAACAGGTAATTTTCAAAAAACAGATGACCCAGCTGCCGTTGATGTTAAAGACAATCTTTTTTGGAATGATGAATCGCAGGGTTATTTATTTGCTACATTAGAACACCCCCTCCCCATTATTCCCAATGTAAAAATAATGGCAACCAACAATGACCAATCCGGCAGTGGTAATACAAGCTTCACCTTTGACGGCACTAACTTCAATAGTAATAGTGTGAGTAATAATTTTTCTATACAAACTGTTGATTTAATCGGTTATTACGAAATACTAGACAATGTCGTTAGCATTGATGTCGGGCTAAACATTCGCAATTTGAAAGTTGATTACACAATCACTTCAGCAACTAATTCAATAAGCGATTCTCTGAACGAAACTGTTCCAATGTTATACGCACTGGTAGGCGGCTCACCAATTCCTGATCTCGTAATCAGTGGTGAGCTAAGTTATATCGCATTTTCTGGTAGTAGTATTTCTGACTTCACTGCAAAAATAGCCTATACCACAAATTTTTTCGTCGGCTTTGAAGCTGGGTATCGTAAACAACAATACACCTTTGATGATATTTCAGGCACTGATGCAAAACTGGGTTTTGATGGCATATTTGCTGGTGCTTATCTGAAATTTTAAAAATATATTTCCCACACGGATGTGGTTAAACGTGTGTGTGTGATATTTCCCATCTCAGCATTTTTATCAATTAACTGACGAAGATTCTTCTCAGCGCGTTACAATGCTGCACCATGTTACAAGCAATAAATCTCGGCATTCGACGCGGCACTAAACTATTATTTGAAAACACCAGCTTTCAAATTCATCCCGGGCAAAAAGTCGGCCTTACCGGTGCTAATGGCACAGGCAAGTCCAGCTTTTTTTCGCTTATTTTAAATCAACTGCACGCTGATACCGGTGATTGTCTTTATCCTGAGCACTGGGTTACTGCACATGTCGCACAAGAATTAAATGCCAGCAAACAACCCGCGATTGAGTTTGCGCTTGACGGCGATGCCGAGCTACGACAAATCCAGCAGGCGATACAAACTGCCGAAGAAAAAGATGATGGTGTGCTTATTGCCACATTGCATACGCAATTAGATAACATTAATGGCTACAGCGCTAACTCACGTGCTAGTCAACTGCTTGCAGGTTTAGGCTTTACTAGCGACGATGAAATGCGCGCGACGAATGAATTTTCTGGCGGCTGGCAAATGCGACTTAATCTGGCAAAAGCGTTGATGTGCCGTTCCGATTTATTATTGCTGGATGAGCCGACGAATCATCTCGATTTAGATACCATCATTTGGTTAGAATCGTGGCTAACCGCTTATCGTGGAACACTGCTACTCATCTCACATGACCGTGATTTTTTGAACAATATTTGTACGCATATTGCACACCTCGAACATCAAAACATTCAGCTTTATACTGGTAATTATTCCGCATTTGAACACATCCGTGCCGAGCGCTTGGCTAATCAGCAATCAGAATATGTAAAGCAACAACGCAACATCAAACACATAGAATCTTATATCGAACGCTTTCGCGCAAAAGCAACAAAAGCCAAACAGGCACAAAGTCGATTAAAAGCATTGGAACGTATGCAAACCATTGCGCCGGCACATGTTGATTCACCTTTTCATTTTTCACTGTTTAAACCAGAAAAAATTCCCAGCAGTTTGTTACAAATGGAAGCCATTGATGCCGGTTATAACAGCACAAATATTTTAAGCAACATTGATTTTCAATTATTACCTGGTGATAGAATTGGTTTGCTTGGGCCAAATGGCGCAGGAAAATCCACCTTCATCAAAGTGCTGGCTAATCAACTGAAAACCCGAAGCGGTGAATACCATCTTGCTAAAGAAACTAAAATCGGCTACTTCGCGCAGCATCAATTGGAACAACTACACAACGAGCACACGCCCGTAGAACACCTGCAACAACTAGACAAACAAACACGTGAAGCTGATATTCGTCATTATCTTGGTCGCTTTGGTTTTTCTAACGACATGGCATTATCGAAGATACAGAATTTTTCCGGTGGTGAAAAATCTCGTCTGGTACTGGCAATGCTTATCTATCAAAAACCTAATTTATTACTGCTGGATGAACCAACTAATCACCTCGACCTGGAAATGCGCGAAGCTCTGGCTGAAGCCCTGCAAGATTTTTCCGGCGCGATGGTTATCGTCTCACACGACAGGCATCTGCTCAATTCAACCTGCGATCAGTTACTTTTAGTCAATCAACAGACTGTTAGTGAATTTCCTCTTAGCCTGGACGAATACCCAAAATGGTTAAGCGAACATAACAGTGCGCAAATAAATCAAGGGGAAATTACAAACAATATTTCAGGCACTTCAAAAAAAGAAAAAAAACAATACAGCGCAAAAAAAAGAAAACAGACACTGCCATTAAGAAAAAAAATAAAACAGCTTGAAGATGAAATGCAAAAAATATCTAAAAAACTTATTGAAATAAATGAACAGCTAGCCAATAACAAAATTTACGCTGAACCAAACAAACAAAAACTTCAACAATTACTTTTAGAAAAAAGTACGTTAGAAAAAAATCATGAAGCCAGTGAGCTTAACTGGCTTGATAACAACGAAAAGCTGGAGAATATTTCCTAGGAAGCCTCTGATTAAACAAAATCGTAATATTTTTAAAAAAACTCTCTTGCACTCACGCTGAATATTCCAGACCAGGGTCAATAGTAAATAAAAGTGCCTGCACCAATTGTGACATATCATTGAAATTGCGTGCGTCTACTTCGAAGATCGCACAATTAAAACCAAGGTCTTTTAATTTCTGCTGGTAACGCTCCATGGTAAGTAACGGTGCAATATCAGTTTGTGTAATACCGATCGCGACAGAGCTTTCACCAATATAGTCTTTGAAAGATGTTAGAAAAAATTCCATATCATTCAATGGATCGCTGCCTGTATTATCTAATAATAAAATTAAACCAAGCCCATTGATGGTTAAAATATCCCACATAAAATTAAAACGTTCCTGCCCGGGTGTACCGTAAAAGTGAATTTTTTCTTTTCCATCCAATAACATAGTGCCATAGTCCATAGCAACGGTAGTTTTTGGTTTTCGCTCTTTTGTTATATCGGTTGCATCCTGATTAGTACATACCGGCGGCTCATCACTGAGCGTTGCGATAGCAGTCGTTTTACCCGATCCAACAGGACCTGTAAAAATAATTTTAAAATCATTCATATCAATACCTTTAACTTTTTGCGCTACTAGTTATTTTTTGGTCAGCAGAGTTATCCGAAAAATTTGTCAGCTTACCTAGTAGTTTTGATAATATAAATTTATTTTTACTCTTCTTCGGTTTTTCAGATTCAAATAATCTATCAACATCCCTAACTGAAGTATCTGACAATCCAATCGATTTACTGGCACTAAAAAATGCAAACACATATCGTTGCTTGATACCCAGCTGCTTAGCAGTATCAATTAATGTTCGCGGCTGATCGTAAATCAATGCCGCAATGCGAGCTGCATGTGGAATTTTTTCCAGCCGAGTGAGATTTGGCCACTGCATCAGATAAACTGGCCGTGTTAGATCAGTACCGGTGGGTACTTGACCACGTGAACACCAGAGAGTAATAACCCATAAAAATGCATCCATCGTCCAATTATATTGTTCGCATGATTTATTTTCATTGGAATGAAGAAGAGAATCCAGGTCTTTACGAAAAGATTCTGGTTTCACAGTAAATGTTGCCAGTTCATCCTGGTGTACGACGCAGAGATGACGAATAATCGAAGATCCTACCGTACTATGAACTTTTTGTTCTTTAGCATCAAAATAAAATGCGTGCTCCATAACGTTTAACTGGACGATCTGCCCACTCTGTTGTGCTTTTTCACGTGCTTGCTGCACCACGCTCTGTAACAATTTTTCTGGCGAATAATAGACACACTGAATCTGTTGCGGGTCATTGATATTGATATCAGCACGTTCACCAACGAAGTATTCTTCATTCTCAATTTTAAGTAACTTACCCGCGTTCGAGGTAGCAGCCTTAGGTGTTTTATTTATGGGTACAACGGTATTATCTATTACTCCAACAGTTGGTTTAGCCGATTTTTCGAGTATTTCAAACTCAGGTTTTTTCCGATATTTTTCCGATATTTTTTCAACCGTATTCTTTATCTGAGAACGGCTTGGTACACTTGATTTTTGAATTATTTTTCCAGAGATGTTACCAGAAATTTGATTTAATACGTTCTGGAGTACCTCACGTTTTATTGGTTTTTGCAGAAAAAATTCATTGTCACGTATGCATGAATGTTCAATTATCGATAAAACTAAGGCATATTTTTCTGGATAATTTTTTGTGAGTTCTTCATATTTTTGCTGAATGTTGTACGAATCTTTATCAATCAAACATAATTGCGCTTTTTGATAATCACCAATTAACTCGTATTGCACAGGCGCCATGTTTTCAAAAAACAGCTGATAAGCAGATTTTGAGCGCTCATCAATACCAAGAAATGCGATTGTTATTGGTTCTGTTTTCACTGAATTTCTCCTACATACTTGTTAATAAAGAAGGTGTTAATTCATACTTATTCAAAAATTCCTTAAGTTGCTGTTTTAAAATATTACTTTGCACCATTCCAGTACACGGCTCAGTGATATGCGAAGTATTCTCAGAGTTATATCAGAGCCATAATTTTATTGAATTTACTAATTAGAGAGCTTTATCTGTATTCAAAACAGTTCATGAAAACCTTATCGACCCGATAAAAAAAATCTTTAACTTCTATAGCTTGATTTCTAGCTTAATTCCTGGCTTAATTTCTCGTAACTTGCCACGAGCTTTGTGTAATCGAGGGCTGCTTTCTCTTTAATGGATCGTTATCGGGCGTTCAACGAGCAAGCAATAAGGCAGGACTGCGTTTGTTACTTCATGGAAGAACTACAAATTGGTTAATAAAAAACTATTTACAACGGTTTATTTTTTATCTGATGTAAGCTATGCTCTTAATCAAAGCACATCACATCCTTAACAATAATAATAAAAACACAATGAATAATATCTCACTACTACTACCTAAAAATCGTCGTCCTATTTGGACACCTGGTTTAGAAACTATTGATGGCAGCATTGATAACGAACTGACCAGCTACATCGAAATACCATTGCTCGGAAAAATTACTGCCGGCAAGCCAATAGAACGCGTAGAACATGACGAAAAAATAAAAGTGCCCGCCAACATGGTACGCAAAGACACTTACGCTTTAAAAGTTTCTGGTCATTCAATGATTGATGACAATATTCAAGACGGCGATATTATTATTGTTGAAAAAAAACAGTCGGCAGAAAATGGACAGTCGGTTGTTGCGTTAATCAACAGCGAGCAAGTTACGCTGAAAAAGTTTTTTATCGAAGCAGACGGCATTCGCTTGCAACCGGCGAATCCTGAAATGGAAGCTATTCTTCTCAAAAATGAAGAAGTGCAAGTGCTCGGCGTGGTCACCGGTATTATCCGTCAGTTTGAATAGCCCGCCACCAGTACTTCGTTACACCTAAAAGTCTGCACATAGCAGGCTTTTTTTTACTGTGAAAAAAACGTGAAAATACGATATAAATCAAGGAGAGATAGTCAGCGCATCTAATGTTAAAATTCGCCGATAAATGAGCCAGCTTACTATAGGGCACCTCTACACAATAATACGCACAATCTACTTTTGTCACAAAAGATAGCTAAGCAGATAAATTTTAAATAATTATGCAAGTCCAGGTAAGCAAATTAATTGTTAAATATATGGAACGCCTCGGCATCGAGACCATTTTCGGTATGCCGGGCGCACATATTCTGCCGGTTTATGACAGCCTGTATGATTCATCAATTCAGACTGTGCTCGCCAAACATGAGCAAGGTGCTGCTTTCATGGCTTGCGGTTACAATCGCGCCTCAGAAAAAATTGCTGCCTGCATCACTACCGCCGGTCCCGGTGCGACCAATTTAATCACTGGCATCGCCAACGCTTATGCCGACAGACAGCCAGTGCTCATTATTACTGGCGAAACGCCTACTTATATTTTTGGTAAAGGCGGTTTGCAGGAAAGCTCTGGTGAAGGTGGCAGCATCAATCAGTGTGCCTTATTTGATAGCATTACCCGTTACAGCCGTGTTATCGAACGCACTGATTACCTGGAAAACGTACTGAACCAGGCATCAAAAGTTTTACTGTCAAATAATTCAGGGCCTGTTTTACTCAGCCTGCCGTATAACGTGCAAAAAGAAATGGTCGAACTCGACATACTTGACAACATTATTACCCGCAATAAAATAACAACGGAAAAATTAAATGGCGCGCAAGCCATAATCCAACAAGACACACAATTAAACCAACAATCAAACCAGCAAATTAATCATTTTGTCGATTTACTACAAAAAAGCAAACAGCCTGTTATCGTTTCTGGCTACGGCTGTATTAAATCAGGCGCGCAAGAATTAGTGACCGAACTAAGCCAGTTACTCAATATCCCGGTTACCTCCAGCCTGAAAGCAAAAGGCACGATTAACGAATGCTCTGAATTATCGCTGGGTAGTTTAGGCGTTACTTCCAGCGGTTATGCTTATGACTACATCATCAATAAATCTGATTTAATCGTCATTTTAGGCGCCAGCTTCAACGAAAGAACCAGCTACTTATGGAATAAAAACTTACTTGGCAATAAAAACATTGTGCAAATTGACATTAATGACGAACAACTAAACAAAGTTTTCCAGGCCGACCTCACGATTCATGCTGATATTAAACAAACACTGCATGGTGTGATGCAAAAATTAGATACTTTACCTGTTGATAAAAAACAACTAGAAAACATTGATGAATACAAAGCCAGCATTGAGAAAAAATCAGCCAGTGAAGGTAACGCTATTTTTCAGGCAGAGTTTTCACTGGTAAAAACTTTTTTTAAAAAGATGAATGCTTTTTTTCCTGAAGGCATTTCCATTTTTGACGACAATATAATTTTTGCACAAAACTTATTGCAGGTTTCCACAAAAAATAACTTCTACCCTAATGCAGGTATTTCTTCTTTAGGGCATGCAATACCAGCCGCTATCGGCGCACAATTTGCTAAGCCAAGCACCATGTTTGCTATTATTGGTGACGGTGGCTTCCAGATGTGTTGCATGGAAATAATGACTGCAGTAAATTATGATAAATCATTAAATATTGTTTTATTCAACAATAGCAGCATGGGTTTGATCCGAAAAAACCAGATACAAAGTTATAACAATCGGTTTATTGATTGCGATTTCAACAACCCCAATTATAAAAAACTGGCGGAATCATTTGGTATCAATCACGTTTTAATTAAATCAGAAAAACACATTGACACACTGTTTGACGAAATTGATTTAAGTTGCGGTATAAACCTCATTGAAATCATTATCGATAAAAATGCATTCCCCAACTACTCTTCACGCCGCTAACGGCAAACAAGCTGCCAATCAATAATATAAAATCATGACATCAACCATTGATACATCACTGCTAAAAAAAGCACAACCGCTTTCAGAAAATGCTAATGAATTAGAAAACTTTCTTAAACAACTTTCACAATTGGCAGATGATAATGCAATTAACAGAGTTATTTCTCTTTATGAAAAAACTATCATCTCGCTTGAACAAAAAATATGGAAAAACAAGCCTGGTCGAAAAGAGATTAAACAATATCAACAAAGTTTTTCTGTACTGGAAAAACTTCATCAACTAAAAACGGCTGATGCCCGCTACAATTTTAAAATTGTTATTCCTGTGGCAGACCGACCACAACATTTAAAAAATTGCTTAACCAGTCTGCTTTCACTCTGCAAAAGCTACAATTACGGCGGATACAAAAATAACAAATTTAATAAAATATCTGTACTAATTGCGGACGATTCCAGCGATTATAAAAATATAAAACAGCATAAAAATTATTGCACTGAATTTAGTGACAAAGGTATAAACACAGAATATTTCGGATTAAAAGAACAACTAGCACTGGTTAATGACACAACTGCAAACAATGCAGATTTAAGCAATATCATCTCTAGTATTGAAGGACATGCAAATCATGCTAATTTTTCACATAAGGGCGCATCCATTATGCGCAATATCACTTATCTGAAAATAAACCAGACTCTCTCTCAAAATGAGAAAAAAAACACCTTAATCTATTTCATCGACAGCGATCAAGAATTTTGTATAAACACTTTGAATGCTCCTGAAAATTCAGATAAAAATTTATTTGCAATTAACTACTTCCACTACTTAAACGAAATTTTTAAATCGCAGGATGTATCCATCCTTACTGGAAAAGTTGTTGGCGATCCACCCGTTTCACCATCGGTTATGGCAGGGAACTTTCAGCAGGATATTAAAAACTTTTTGAACACTATAGAAAACTTAAACCCTAACCGTACTTGCCAATTTCATCAGCACGAAACCGGCAGTAAAGGCGCGGAATATCACGACATGGCTGGTCTTTTTGGTTTTTCAGAGCAGCAGAAAACTTTTAATTATCACTGCACTTTGCATGATGCACATACCAACGCTGATTGCTTCCATGATTTTTCTGAAAAACTTAGTCATTTTTTTTATGGCGGACACCCAACCCGAAAAACATTTTTCCAGTATGAAGATGGATTTTTAGCGACAATACCTGCCAGAACTGTCTACACTGGAAACTACGTTATAAAGCCAAAAAATCTGGAACATTTCATTCCTTTTGCAACACTTAAATTACGTATGGCAGGTCCCGTTCTAGGTCGACTATTAAATGCACAACTAAAAAATAAGTTTGTTTCAGCAAATCTCCCCATGTTGCACAATCGGACGCTTGACTCAACTGGACAGGCAGAATTTCGCCTAGGCGTGGAAAATAAAAATAACACCATTGACCTTAGTAACGAATTTATTCGCCAGTTTTATGGTGACGTTATGTTATTTTCTATTAAAAAAATCACCGAACAAAATCTGACTTGCAACACAAAAAATCATGAAAAAATTCAGTCAATTATAAATGTAACCTACGCTGATATAAAAGAAAATTACATCGAAAAACACAATGTTATTTTGCAACTTAAAACACAATTAAAAAAACAACTGGATAAAAAAGACAATTGGTGGAACATAGATAAAAACTCACCTGAAAAAACTAGCCATAAAAAAATTAACCATACAAAAATAAATTTTCATAACTTTCTGAAAAATATCGAAACAAATTTTAGTGAAGAAAATTTTGCATTTCAAGAAATATCTTCTTCAGATAACGCTGAAAAACACTTAACATCAATATTACAGGCAATTCTTCATTACCAGGATGATGTAAAAAACTGGAGAAAAGCATTTACTAGCGAATCGAAAAGACAGAATAGCCATGTGTACCAGTAGTACGTAAAAAATGAATGTATTTATCTTAAATTCTGGGCGTTGTGGTTCGACAACTTTTATAAAGGCTTGCCAACACATCAAAAATCACACTGCTGCGCATGAGTCTTTATTGAGCAATACCGGTGCGCAACGCTTCAATTACCCAGAAAATCATATTGAAGCCGATAACCGTCTTTCCTGGCTTTTAGGAAGGCTTGATACTCACTATGGCAACGATGCTTTTTATGTACATTTAACGCGTAACAACAGTGACGTAACTAAAAGCTTTTCAAAACGTATTAACATGGGTATTCTAAAAGCATACGAACAAGGTATTTTAATGCATGAGCAGCACCTTTTGCCGGCGCAAACAATTGCGAATGATTACATTGAAACCGTTGATGCCAATATAAATTTTTTTCTTAAAAACAAAAAAAATAAAATGAATATTTCTATCGAAACAGCCAAACTAGATTTCACTGGTTTTTGGAATAAAATTGATGCTACAGGTGATTTAAATAAAGCATTAAAAGAATGGAATATAAATCACAACGCTTCATCTTTTTAAAATAAAACAGCCACGTTCATTTTCAATATACTCTGCCTGAAAATCCGGATACTCATCAAGCCATCGTTTAATTAATTCTTGTTCATCATCTCTAGCAGCATCATCAAGAAAAACAATGCAATGCTCATTCAATTTTTTTCTCAGCAGAGGTAATGCCGGGTAACGCGAATACTTCTGCAAAAAACCTGGCGGCCCATCAATAACTAGCATGTCAATCGCTATGTCAGGAAGATCATCCAAATCGTACCATTTAAAGTTTTCACCATTCAAACAAACTGTCTGTAACGGTGCATGAATAACATCACAATACTCTGATAATAAAAAATCACTCAATTGTTCAGTCGTTTTTGTTACAAACGCTTCCCCATTTTCAAGACTATAAACATGCCCCGTATTATTCAACTGGCAGCATTGAGATAAAACCAAGCTACTAGTACCGCTGCTGCATTCCATAATAACCTGAGGGCTATTTTTAAGGCAATAGTCACTAATCAGCTTTAAAAAATCAGCCGCTGCTGACCAATGTTCGGTAACAGGCAAGGCTTTATCAAAATCCAGCACTTTTCCTAATGAAGGGTAAGTCATATTGAGCCAAGCCATACTGATAAGGCATATTCTGTCCATAACACATTGGCGATTTTAACATGCTGCGCTCATATCAGGGAATATCAGAAAACATTCTATAGAAACCAATGTTTTAGCCGATTATATAACTAGGGAGCCTCTGATTAATGTTTCTCACAAAATATTTTAAATCCGTAAAGCGGCGGGGTTCAGGCCTGACAGGCTACTTTTTTGTGATTTTTTATGCTTTTTTATAAGCAACAAAACAGGTTTTAATAATGTACAAAAAAACTTATAACCAAAAAAAAGATAGTGACAAAATACTAAAAACTGATGCTAGAAATATGTGTCGATTAAGTATTATTTTAACTACCTGCTTTCTAATAAATGCATGCGACAACTCTGATACATCAGTATTGCCTGATGAAATATTACCTGATGAAGCTAATGATCGCATTTCGATAAGTAATAACCCAGACGTATTAAATGCACGTGTTTCATACCCCGATGAAGACATAAGTATCGAAAATAATTCGCCTGCAAATTTAAGACTATCTCCAGCCGTCCACCTTGCAAGCCCTGTTTCATTTAAATTAGTCGCGCGCTTACAACCGCCATTAGTCAAAGGACAGTTGGTGCAAGCAACATCTGTATCGCTAACAAAACTTGGTTCAGCCGCCATCAGCTACAACATGCGCGGTGCACCTCGCCTAGGTGCTGTTGACTGGATAAGCCGTTTTATTACCGACCACCCTCATCTAACATCCAGTATCTCTTTTACCGATTCTGATATTAATGCAGTCAACACCGATGGCACTTATATCTATACTGCGGTAGCAACAGATGCTGTTGATTTCCCATTTCCAGCGGTCATTGAGCGCCTTAAAATTAACAATTTAGGCGCTACTTTACAAGGAAATCTCCGTGCTCCACTCGCCAGCTTTGCTGCAACCAGCATATTACCTGTGGGCGATATAGTTTATGCAACCTCTGGCAATGAAGGCGCTATTTACGCTTTCAATACAAATAATTTCGAGCCATTGGGCGAATTTCCATTACACGATGCTCGGTGGGTAGCCCTGGATGAAGACAGTGGTCGCCTGGTCGTCGCTCAGGGAACACCAGGCGTGTTATCTGTTTTTGAAGAAGGCGCTTTCCCGGGTGGCTCGATGAATTTGCTCAATACGTTTTCGTTTCCTGGTGCGAATGTTGCTGAATCAAAAACAACTGTTGAAGTTGCTGGCGGCAAAGCATTCATCGCTGCGGGTCCTGAAGGTGTGCAAATCATGTGTCTTGATGATGGCTCAATTATTGGTTCGATTCCACGACCTAATCCAGCATCATTGGGTCTGGATCCATCCGTAGTAGTTACCAATGCAGTTTCGGTCGATGAAAATTTGATGTTTATTTCCAACGGTGAAGCGGGGATCTACATTGCTCGTGGTAGTGAAAATTTTACTAATAATAACTGTTCCACTCAAGAAATTACCGTGCTGGGAAAACTACGTTTTGGCGGTCAGCAATCAGCAAATCACGTTGCTTACAAATCGCGTTATCTATATGTAGCGGTGGGTTTAGGTGGTGTAAAGATGGTTAAAGTAACGGTTACACAATAAAAAATGCTAGCAAAAGGTGACAGCAGTGAGCAGTATTCATATTAACGATGAGAGTAAAGAGCATACATCTATTCTTCTAGCTGAGGATGACGACATTACCGCCTATATGCTGACATATCTACTCAAGCGTGAAGGTTACGATGTCACCTGTTTTTCCGACGGTCAGCAAGCTTACGATGCCATCATGGAAGACAAACCTTATTCACTAGCATTGCTCGACGTGATGATTCCTTACAGAAATGGCATCGAGTTAATTACACAAATTCGCTCACTGCCTTCATGGGACAATACTCCGGTCATCATGATCTCTGGGAAATCACAGGAACAGGATATCATCAAAGCGCTGGATGCTGGCGCGAATGATTACGTTACCAAACCTTTTCAACCAGGTGAAATTCTAGCGCGCATTCGCAATTCTGTTTCAGCCCGTACATGAATCGGCTGTTAATTTTTTTACTGATGATTCTTCCAATGTTGCACACATTTAACGTCGCCGCAAACACGCAAGATATGCATTTCAACGAAGCCAATCTTGCTGTAAAAAACAAAAATTTTGTGCTAGCTGAAAATATTCTAACGGGTCATTTAAACCATTTATCAAAAGATACGGAAGCACGTTTTTTACTGGCAAGAGTTTTTTCATGGCAAAAAAAGTGGACGTTAGCACTTAAGCAATTCAATAAATTACTGGATAAAAACCCAGACAATGCCGACCTGTTGCTGGCTCGCGCAAATACACTGGAATGGATGGGGCAAAGAAAACAGGCGTTAAACGATCTGATTAAAGCACGCAAATTTTCGCCGGAGTACAGCGCCATCTGGCGTACCGAAATAATTATTTTACAACGAGACCATACACCTACCAGCAAAAATAAAGCGTTTGCACTTATCAATCAGGCAAAACAAAAATTTCCTGATAAAGACTGGGAGGATTTATTAACAACTGAAAATAAAGTAATCACACACAAAAATCTTTATGCCGCAGAATTTATCTATGGCTATGACAAGCTAAGCAACAATCGCTCACCCTGGTCAACACGTTCACTAAAATTAAGAAAAATAACACCAGACAAACACTACTCGCATATTCAATTAGATAATGTTGAACGTTTTGATCTTCCAGACTGGCAACTTGGCGGCAGTTATGCTTTACCTGTCTGGCAGAGCTGGCATTTTTATACAGCAGCAACTTATAGCCCAACGCACAAAGTTCTCGCCAATAGAATGCTGGATACAAACCTTAGCAAAAGCTTTAAAAATGGTACCACACTCAGTGCCGGTATAAGCAACGCAAAATACAACAATACCAGCAGCCAGCAATTACATTTTGGTGGTGAATATTATTGGTCAGACTTTCGTATTGCTTACACCTACCGACGAATAAATGTGCTAAATGCAGGTACTGGAGTAAACCACAACATTCAGTTTAATCATTATTACTCACCACTAAATATGATTGGTATGTCTGCCGCTGCTGGTAAAGATGTAGAGTTTGACGGTACTGCAAATCCACCAATTAGTGATATTAAAACCTATTCGTTATATGGCTATCACATGTTTAAGCCGAAATGGTCACTGACTTATTCTGTTTTTTATCATCATCAAGGAAATTTTTACAATCGTAATGGTATTGTTCTCGGCATTAAATTCGATTTCTGACCCCGTGCTTTATTACCTCGCTAACGGGGTATTAATTATAAACGCATTGGTCATTTTGTTGCTGATACAGGTTATCATCATCAGAATCTATGGTGTCTATCAACACCGTTCAAATGATATTGGGCGAAAAATATGGCGTCCCATTCTGGCTGAAATGATGCAAGCCTATCCAGAAAACATTCCTAAATTACAACACAAGCATCGCCATGTTTTCTTGCATGAATGGAATAAGTTTTATTTCATGCTGCGCGGCGAAACTGCTGATAGATTACAAAAATTGTCGCGCCAGCAAGGCCTGGATATCATTGCTAAAAAATATGTCCAGAATAAAAACATGCAAAAAAAACTACTAGGCATCATTACTCTGGGACATATGCAAGAATATTCTATTTGGAATAAATTAATCGATTTTACCCATTCAGAACATTCAATACTTTCATTAACCGCAGCACAGGCACTGGTTGATATTGATAGTAAAAGTGCAGTAGCTTATCTAATGCCACATATTATAAAACGACGTGACTGGCCTCTCGCCAGGGTCGCAATGATGCTCAATTCCGCCGACAGTACACAGCTAACTACCACGCTTAGCAAAACTATCGAAAAAGCGTCTATAAACGACATTCCGCATATATTAAAATTTCTTAGTTCCAGTCATTTCGACCCTAAAATCAGCAAACTTTGTAAACGCTTGAGTAATAGCGATGACAATCGCATCATTTCAACCTGTATCAAAATAGCAAAAGATGAGTACGGGTTAATACTCGCTAGAGAACATGCCAACAGTTCAGAGTGGCACATACGTTTACACGTTGCCACCGCTCTTGGTCGCATGGGTTTGCAGGAAGATGTAAAAATTTTAATAAAATTAATGTCTGACACAGAATGGTGGGTTAGATACCGCAGTGCGCAGTCACTGGCGCAAATGCCATTTATCCATCTCACCGATCTCAAACAGATACGCAATAAACTACAAGATCGTTACGCGCGTGATATTTTGCAGCAGGTTATCTCCGAGCAGGCGTTGAACTAAAATGCTGGAATATATAAACCACCTTAATTGGTTATTTTTACTCTATTTTATTGGAATACATGGCATGTATCTGATACTGACAGTAAGCTCTATGCTGTATCTACCAAAGTTTATGCGTGAGCATAGCACGGTTGATCTGGCACCACTGCACGCAGATTTTGAACCGCCTGTCACATTAATCGTACCGGCGTATAACGAAGCTGAAACCATCGCCTCATCCATTCGCTCATTAATGCAACTAGAATATCCGACTTATGAAATCGTTGTCATTAATGATGGCTCAACAGATAACACATTAAATGTGTTAATCGAGGAATTTTCACTCCGTACCTTCCCCGAAGTTTACCGACGACAGCTTGATACAAAAGCAATAAACGAAATATACCGGTCAACAAAATTCACTAATCTTCGCATCATTGATAAAGACAATGGTGGTAAGGCTGACTCTATCAACACTGGTATCAACGCATCTTATTTCCCCCTATATTGCTGCGTCGATGCCGATTCAATTCTTGAACGTGACAGCCTGAAAAAAGTCGTTCGACCTTTTATCGAATATCCGGAAACTGTTGCCAGTGGTGGTGTAGTTCGTGTATTAAATGGCTGCACTGTAAATGATGGCTTTATCACAAAAGTTGGGTTGCCGAAAAATCTTCTCGCGCTATTTCAGATTGTTGAATACATGCGTGCTTTCATGTTTGGCAGGCTTGGTTGGACACCGATGAATGCTTTGCTAATTATTTCCGGTGCATTTGGTGTATTTCGCAAAGAAACTGTTATTGCTGCGGGTGGTTACAAAACTGATTGCATCGGTGAAGACATGGAACTTGTTGTACGCCTTCACCGCACACTTATCGATCAAAGAAAAAAATACAAAATACACTTTATTCCTAATCCAGTATGCTGGACAGAAGCACCAGAAAAAATTTCACAGCTACAAAAACAACGTATACGCTGGCAAATTGGGCTAACCGAAAGCCTGACTGCAAACATGCCTTTATTATTTAAACGTAACGGTGGTTTCGTTTCCTGGTTAGCTTTTCCTTTTTTCTTAATCTTCGAGTGTTTTGGGCCGTTACTCGAAGTAACCGGTTATTTTTTTGTAACTTACGCCTTTTATATCGACTTGATTCCAAATGAATTTTTTGTGATTTTCATGTTACTTGCTATTGGCATGGGCATGTTGGTATCTGTAATATCACTATCACTTGAGGAAATATCCTTTCGTAGCAGCAACAGTGCCCTGGAATTATTTCTACTATTTTGCATCGCAATTATCGAAAATCTTGGGTACCGCCAATTAAATACCTTATGGCGAGTCAAAGGATTAATTAACTGGATGATAAAAAGCGAGCACTCATGGGGCGAAATGTCGCGCAAAGCAAATTGGAAAAAAAATGATGATTTTTAAAAATTTTCTCTACGCCTTCCGTACTCTGTAGTGAACATTTCTACGCAGCCAGCCATTCTACGCAGCAATAGATCTCGCAAGCGATTCCAGTATTTGTTGTCGTCTAAACATCACAGTATCAACAACTTTTTGGTAATCAGCACCAACCGCTTTAAACATACCGGGCACATCAATCCCCATGCCATGTAAAGTATCGTCAAGAAAATCCAGCCGAGATTCGATAGTTTTCAAGTAAGCGTAACTTTCTGCTTCTGATAATTTTTCAAGCTCGTCATGCAGTTTTTCCAGACCAAAAGCAACATGATCAATTTCATCCTGCAACGGGATTTTAAGCGACTCACGTGTGCCGGGATCCGCCATCGGCACAATCTGCTCAACCGCTTCGCCACCTAAAGCTTCAATGCAAACATACATATCAGTTAAAAAATCCAGCCAGGTCAGCGAACGAAAATGTGCAAGAAACAATTCCTGCTGAATTTCATTAAATACTGGTGTGTCATCAGTACCAAATTTTTTAATCCATTCTTGCTGAATACGCACATGTTTGCTTTCATCACCAACTTGTTTTGCCATAAACAAACGGCTTTCGTCGTCAGGGGCATCAGCAATGCGCTCTGCTACCGCGCGCATAATTAAATAATCGACCTGCGTATACATAACCAACAGGCGACCCATCGCTACACGATAATTTTTGTCTGTAATATCTTGATTTTGTTTCATTTAACTTCTCCACAATAAATAATAATTACAAGCACTATGACGACAACAATAAAAGCGCTGAGTTCCATATTATTTTCAATTGCCAAAATAGCCTGTCACACAGCTTTAACAAACTTGACAAGTTTCTACCAACCCATAAACGCTTAATGTTTTGTATTTCATGCGCGATACCGTCATAATTTTTCTGCTTTAAATCCCTGCCCTAAACGCCTAACTTCGAAAAATAATCAATTAAATAAATACTACCAACACCACCAAAAGGCATCGCTATTGCAGCCACGATGGGATGCTGTGCAATAGGTGCAAAAGGACCTTGCTTTAAATTTTTAACCTCATCAATGATTCGAGATATTCGCTCAGACATTTTCACTTGGCACATTTCGCTATCTGTTTTTATTTTCGTAACAGGAAAATATTTTTTATCACTTGCACTATTTTCTTTTTTCTCTTGCTTGCATTCTTCAAAAAGTTGCTGCCTAAAAACATCCTCAAGATTTTCCAATGCATTTCCCCTTGCCATTTCAGCTGAACGTCTTAAACGAATAGCACTGCCTAGTGCAATGCAAGCGCCCAGTAAAAAAACAATCGCTAATTGTATTGACATATACCAGCGGTCAAAATACGTTGTTCTGGAAACAATCATCATAGTCAGTATGATAAATGGTAAAAATATCAACGCATCAACTGCTTTTGAGCGCAATACAATCAAATCTATCTTCAGTTTCTCACTGGCAACTTTCTTGCTAAGGCCATAGCGATAACAATATTCTTCAAGCATTTCATTTGGCCACAAAATTTTACACGTGGCGACCAAAGTCACAAATCTTGCATTTAATCGAGTCACATCAACAACAAAAAATATCAAAAATAAATAAAGCGGTGTACTTATAAAAAAAACGGATAACTGCGCTATTGCACTCGCTTTATCACTATATGGTATGTATGGCAGATCAGAAAAAGAAAATAAAAATACGCCTGTTAGCAACATATATACAAACATCATCAATGTAACTCTTATGCTCCACCATGATGTCTGAGCAATGCTAAAGTATTGTGATATTAGCTGACGAATATCAACGCTTGTTGCTTCACCTCCATTTTCTCTAATATATTGACAACCCCAAAGTGAAATACAAAATTTCACAAGTGCGTTAGGTGTATTCTTGTCTTCATCTAATTTAAATTTTTCTTTGATAATTTTTGCATTACTTTTTAAAACTGCTAATGCGTAAAATATAAATAATATAGAAAATAAGGTAGCACTCATTCTTATAATTAATGAAGGCCAAATGCTGGTACCAGAAAACATCTGATGATATTCAGTACTTCTTTCAACATCAAGAATGCCAACCCAAAGCGCTACACCAATAACAACTACTGATAAAGAAATAAGATATGATCGTGACTTTTCACTGGTTTGATACATCAGCAATAAAAATAGCATTAACAATAAAAACACATACAACCATAACTCATTCTGGTAGTGGTATTTTTTATTACCGCTATAATCAATCGCAGCGTTATTACCAATTTCAAATATACTTGCACGTTGCGAAATTAACTTTTCCACATTTTCCACGTTCAACGCAGTTAACATTGCCAGATATAATGACGTTTGATAACCATCTCTAAACGGTATAACACTATCGCCAGGGTTATTCTTTGGAGCAAGCCCATAACCCGATGCAACAACTAAGTTTCTAGCCCATTGATTTTCTTCAGCATGCAGCATTCTTGCATCCAGGTCAGTGGTAAAAAAAACGGCCTCTGGAAATTTATTTCTTAATGCCTGCAATACCAATAACTTATCGTAGGTATCGCTACCAATTATTCCTATCGCTCGGATTGTACCTTTATTAGACTTAGACAATGTTGCAGACAGCTCACTTAATTGCTGCCCCAGTCTTCGCAAGTAGTCATATTGATACTCGCCCACGGGTCGTCTTAAAGAATCTTTCTCTGCGCTTTTATTATTTTTTGAACTTACTTTAGAGTCACCTTCCTGTGTCGAGCCATCAATGCCTCTAAAATAACTGTAGTGAAGCAACCATTCTGGCGTATTATTATTATTTGTTGCTGGTTTTATTTTATTCGAAAATAATTCGTGAAAACTTCTTGAATAGACTGTGTCAGACTCACCAACAAGCACAATATAATCTTGTAATTTATTTATTTTAAATCCTTCCACAAGAAAGTAGTCACTAAATCCCTCCAAAAATAAGTGGTCACAATTTTTCTTTTCTAAATATTCGCCACCTTCAGAATATGGATTAATCCCTCTACGCAACAATTCACATAATAAAGCATCAACTAATATATTATCTGTCGGAATTGTGCGCTTTAATTTAAACCAGCCACTCGTAGAATCGTCAGCACTTTCTGTCGCAATTTTAAGCCATCGCGCTGGTTTATCGCCTTCATCTTTAGCTTTAGCACCATGTGCTTTTTTATTGATTGCCGCATTACCGATTGTTGCTCTTGGCGATAGTATTCTTATATAATTTTCACTACCTACTTCATCCTTACTATTACTATTACTATTACTATTACTATCGCCTTCGCCTTCACTGTCGCCTTCATCTGTTACGCAATCTGTTGAATTCTTTTTAAAACATACCATGTCGGCTTCTTTATACATTTTAACCAACGTTGTCGAACTTGCTGGACCAAGCACATCAAATTGAATAGAAATATTTTTTTTCTCACTTCCTGTTGCCTCCTCAGTGCCCTTCACCGTTAAGGCAGAACGTAATCGCTGCAACATTTTAAGTGGTTGCTGCAATGCAATACCTTCATCATTTAGCCACAAAATAAGTAAGTTTTCTGCACGATTGGTGTCATCCTCACCGTGAACAGCTGTGTTAACGTACCACTCATAAGGCATCGTTGCCGGCCAATCGCAATACTCGAAATCCAGCGGATAATCTTCTAGCGATCGGTTACATAAATCAGCGAAATCGATGTATCCAATAGATTCAGCATCATTTGGAAAATAATTTGCCGTGGAAAGAGCAGAAATAGCTGCATACCGACTCCTAAGCCTTGTTTCTCTGTTTTCAGCATACGAACCACCTGAAACCATTACTGCCAATATATGCAGATCCGTACCTTCATTGCTGCTTGATTTTTCCCCGTATTTTCGCTGTATCTGACACCGCAATTCATCAACGCTGTGCGCCGAACTTTGTATTAGATCTACAGCCAGCTTATTCATTTTCTCTTTGTGCTTTATATCATCTTTTTTCTGGAAGCTGGCAAAGTCTTTAACAGCTTTGATTGTCAAACCTGGGTTACAAATTCGATGCTGTTGATTCTGATACATTGCCTGATTAGCAACATTTGATTTGAGACGCTGTACCTGTCTCTCAATGCCAGTGGTGTGTTTTGATTTTTTATGCGCCTCTACCGCTTCAAAAGGATCCTGCCAAAGCCGTGCGCGAACACCTTCTGCCGTCGAACTTAACTCGGAAGAAACATCGGGACGGGTAGGAACGAAGGCATTTTCAGAAAAAACAAACAGACCCAACGCAACAAATACCAGCGCGATACCTGGGAGAGAAAATTGACCTGTAGACCTGTTATCGTCCATTTAGCAAATCAGAAATACTTGATGTATTTAATAGAGAGTTTTGTGAGATAGGCAACTCTACACCTGATTAAATAAATTGCAAATAAGTAATTAATAGAGATGCCCTTAACTTATTCAAGTGGTTTGCAAAAGGCTAAATTAAAAATAGATTTGTCTCAGTTAATGGAAATAAGCCTAAGCACGTACCATAATAACTATTCAGTAGGCGCCACACGGTTTGTAAACATGCATCACGAAGACGAAATCATCCTTGCCAACGCAGCACTCGATGCCACCACAGATAACTATGAAGAATTTGATCAGAAAATTGATCCGGCTAAATTAGGCGACAAACTGATACAGAAAAATACACTAAAAGGCAGCGCAAGAAAATTTCAATATTATGCAAATAATCATTTACTGCTAAGCCGCATAAAAAGCAAAAAGGCAAAAATAGAGGAATTTCGCGTTGATGTTGCCTGGTTATCGTCTGAACCTGTTCATAGTAAAGTGGTAGCGTGGAAATGGTTATCGGGCGCTTTAGCCTCTGCAGCGCTTGCTGCGATGTTTATATTTTTTAGCATGAATGAAACCATCGACTTAAAATACAGTATTATCGTCAGCACCATTTCGCTAACTGCGGCATTAATTTTTCTCTTAATATTTATTTATCAAATACGTAATGAATATATTTTCAAAAGCCATTTCGGTGGCGCTGAATTATTTCTGATAGAAAACAATCAACCGAATCAGGAAAAATTCAAACATTTTTTCCTTAATTTGCAAAAGAGAATTGAAAAAGCAAAAGCAAAAATATCTGTTTCAGATCGATTACTCGGTGAGCTAAAAATGTGTCGCCGACTAAAAGATGAGGGCATCATCAACGATAAGACTTATACCGTTGCCAGAACGGCTATCTTCAAACATGAACAGTATAAAACTTAAGGATCCTCTGATTAATATCATTTTGAGCGAAGCCGAAAAACCTTATTTTCCGCAACTTATTGATATTCAACTTATTGATGTTATTGTGATTCAAAATTTTTCGCTAACGCTCAGAATGACAGAAAGCTAAGTAGTCAGAGACACCTTAAGCTTTTGAATAAATCTCACTGCCCTGCTTTTTAAATTCTTCCGACTTCGCCTTCATTCCCTCATCAACCGCAATTTCGATTTTATCAAAACCATTTTCTGCCGCGTAGTCACGCACGTCCTGACTGATTTTCATGCTGCAAAATTTTGGCCCGCACATCGAACAAAAGTGCGCTACTTTGTGTGCATCTTTGGGCATGGTTTCATCGTGGTACTCGCGAGCACGTTCGGGATCGAGCGCAAGACGGAACTGATCCTCCCATCTAAATTCAAAACGTGCTTTTGACATGGCGTTATCGCGAATTTGCGCACCGGGATGCCCCTTCGCCAAATCCGCCGCATGTGCAGAAATTTTGTAAGTGATAATACCAACACGCACATCTTCTTTATTGGGCAAACCTAAATGTTCTTTAGGCGTGACGTAACACAGCATTGCGCAACCGTACCAACCAATCTGTGCCGCGCCGATGCCAGAAGTAATGTGGTCGTAACCGGGTGCAATGTCGGTGGTCAGTGGCCCTAGCGTGTAAAACGGCGCTTCCATACAATCTTCTAATTCCTTGTCCATGTTTTCTTTAATCATCTGCATCGGCACGTGACCGGGACCTTCAATCATTACTTGCACATCGTGCTGCCAGGCAATTTTGGTTAATTCACCCAGCGTTTCTAATTCGCCAAATTGCGCTTCGTCGTTAGCATCTGCCAGTGAACCCGGGCGAAGACCATCACCTAATGAAAACGACACGTCGTAGGCTTTCATGATTTCGCAGATTTCTTCAAAATGTGTGTACAAAAAACTTTCTTCATGATGCGCCAGACACCATTTCGCCATAATCGAACCACCGCGCGAAACGATACCAGTCATGCGCTTTGCAGTCATCGGCACATATTTAAGGCGAACACCAGCGTGAATGGTAAAATAATCAACGCCCTGCTCGGCTTGCTCAATCAACGTATCTTTAAATATTTCCCAGGTTAAATCTTCGGCAATACCGCCCACTTTTTCTAACGCCTGATAAATTGGCACAGTACCGATTGGTACTGGTGAGTTACGCAAAATCCACTCGCGAGTTTCGTGAATGTTTTTGCCCGTAGACAAATCCATAATAGTATCGCTGCCCCAGCGAATGCCCCACACCATCTTTTCGACTTCTTCAGTAATCGACGAGGTAACCGCTGAGTTACCCAGGTTGCCATTAATTTTCACCAGAAAATTACGGCCAATAATCATCGGCTCAACTTCGGGGTGATTAATATTGGCAGGAATAATTGCGCGGCCGCTGGCGACTTCATCACGGACGAATTCCGGTGTGATTGTGTGCGGTAGATTGGCACCAAAAGATTGCCCCGGATGTTGCATCACCACCTTTTTGTAAGCGGGGTCTTTACGTAATTCCTGTAATTTCATGCTCTCGCGAATGGCGATGTATTCCATTTCTGGGGTAACGATGCCTTGTTTCGCATAAAACATCTGCGACACGTTCTTGCCTTTTATTGCACGACGTGGTGTGCGGATATGTTCAAAACGCAAATCGGCAAGTGCCGGGTCGCTCTGTCGCTGCTGACCAAAATCAGAGGTCGGGCCAGACAATTCTTCGGTATCGCCACGCTCTTCAATCCAGTTGCTACGCACATCGGGCAAACCTTTTAACAAATTGATTTCTACTGCAGGGTCGGTATATGGGCCGGAAGTATCATACACAGGAATCGGCGGATTCGGCTCAGCACCAAAACTTGAAGCCGTATCTTCCAAATGAATTTCACGCATCGGCACCTGAATATCCAAGCGCGAACCTTCGACATAAACCTTTTTCGAGCCGTCAAGGGGTTTGGTGGAGTCAACCGACAATTGAGCCGCACGATCAAGAAACTCTTTGGGAATAGCACTCATAAATATTGCTCAGAACAGATGAATAAAAATAAAGGACATAATGATACCTGATTCTATGCGGCAATAAACACACTAGAACCAATACATTTCGTGATCCAGCAAAAAAACAAACAAAAACATCTTTTTTTCCGCAAATGAACGTGGCCGAGCGCAGCGACAAATACTCTTGGGGTGCAAATACACGTAAATTATAAAAATTAATCGAAAGGAAGTTGAAGGGGTAAAGTTGAACCTCCCCCAGTTTAACGGATACTTTTAATCAGAGACGAAAGTCTTTCAGAGGAGTATCCCAATGAGTAAATTACGCAAGCCCTACAAAACGTACACCAAAAAATCTAAGAAATCTAAGGGGTCAAATCTTGACTTAACATATTAAGAGCATTGTAAATAAAATTGCAGGCAGCTATCAAATATCTACAAAAATAATTGCGTAGCCAAACAAGGAAGTGGTGCAAATAACCTACCCCTATGGATTGCAATGAAATTATGCCAACAAATTGGCGGAGCAAAATTAACCGACATCGCTAAAGCGTTTAACGTTGGTCACTATTCAACCGTTTCACAGACAATAGGAAGATTGAATTTATTGATGGAAGAAGATGAGCTTGTTAAAAATAGATTTAATGCGTTAAGTCAAGATTTGACCCCTTAATTTTCTTAATTTTATAACCGAAAACGTCGGCATGCTTTTTTAAACTACATGACACCTGTAGAATACGAAGAAAAGCACGCTGGCATTTAAATCGTCCGTTTTATTGGGGGAACCTCATTCTTGGTGCCTTTTTTATTTTTAACCTTTTTACCATATTAAGGCTGTTGAAGCAGTACCGTAGGAAAAAAAGGTGCCGAAAAAAGGTACCAGAGAGCAATGCCGTTTGCTTAAGATGTAGTGTAATAAACGAATCAATAAGCAAATAAGTAGGATCAGCTAAAACCTAGCTACACTACAGGCTATTTATGAGCAAACCCATTCTTGAAAAGTTTCATCTAGACCACATATGGAGACAGCATACCTAATTATCCATTGAGTTAGTTGCCCTGTTTGGACTATTTCCAATGTCTCCTTTGTCGTTATTTTATTCTAACAAGCATACTCCCTAGATGTCCGCTTTGTGGTGAACACGAAAATACCGCTAAGGCTTTTTCGTACCAGGTATTGTTTGCAAGGCCAAATCAAATGTATATACGCCATCTAAAACATCATTTAATTTGTTTGCGACAAACGCAGCTTTATTAACAATAAGTGCATCAGGAAAATCAGCTTCTTTACGCTTATTCCCCACCTTTATTGATTTAGCTTGTTTATAGTCGCTTAATGCGCGCCAA
>UOFD01000022.1_pt1 | contig 47832 bp, 47 predicted proteins | sample 1990101 | NCBI WGS metagenome assembly UOFD01 (sample SAMEA4728526, study PRJEB27164) | hydrothermal vent metagenome | biome: marine basaltic hydrothermal vent biome; feature: marine hydrothermal vent; material: mineral | place: Pacific Ocean | collected 2011-06-14/2011-07-23 | depth 1741 m | reverse complement strand
CAGGCTCTGCGTTATATTTTTTCACCAGGCAGTAAAGCATGCTTTCAAAAACATGCCTTGATCCTGAACAGGGAGCCAAGCCAGAGGGCACAAGCAATTAATAGAGGTGCCCTGAATAGAGTATGATAATTAATTAGCCCTTTTTTAAGGTCATGGAATGAAAAAAATTGAATTCATTAATAAGAAGAGAGCTTTGCACGATGTAGATTTTTCGCCACAGCAAGGCAAAAATGACTAAAAAAACGCAGCTTACACGTAGTAAGTGAGTACTTTTTAGGCATTTTTAACGCCGCTATGGCGGAAAAGATGCTTCGTGCAAAGCTCTCAAGAAATCATTAAAAGAATTTAAGGCTTTGCCTGATATGGTTCGTGACCAATTTGCACTTGATTTGTAAGCAATTCATAAAAACAAAAAGCCGTTTTCTAACTTTAAATCGCTAAAAGAAAGTATAGGCGTTGGTGCCCTTAATTGAGAACGGCAGTCCTGCGTATCGGACGGTTTATGTCGCTAAATTTGTTGATACTGTCTATGTTTTACACTCTTTTACTAAAACAACCAATGGCGTAGATAAACAGGCAATGAAAACAGCAAAAGGTCGGTATAAGCTGATGCAGCAAGAAATCGACGCATTAAAGAAAAAAGCCAAAGGGATGCCAAAGAAAAAGAGTGGAAAATAATATATCAATACCTGTATGTTATATCGGTAGTGATATAATCACTGTATTGGCTAATATCATATAAATAGGTGTAATTATGGCTACAGTGGCTTTTGACAATATATTCGATGCCGTTACAGACAATGCTGAGGAAGCATTAGAGCTGCAAACTCGCGCAGATTTAATGATCGTTTTGCGCGATATTATCGACGAAAAAAACTGGACACAAAAAGAAGCAGGCAAGCAGTTAGGCTTAACACAGCCTAGAGTCAGCGACTTGAAAAACGGTAAAATCAGAAAGTTTTCTATTGATATGTTGATGGCTTGCCTACATAGGCTGGGTTTTAGGTTTCGTACAAGCTATCAAAATCAAACATTAACCATAGATATTCAAACGGTAGCTTGATTTTGTTATTAATTACAGGCTGATTAATGAAATGTGTTATTTGCAAATCAGGTTAAGCTCGGTTAGAAATTCGGCTGGGGGCTGAGGTTTACAACAAACACTTTTTGCCAAATTAAAATGAAAAAACTAATCCGTAACTCAACCGCTGAATTTTTGATTTTTACATCTCAGACTGGGGATGACAGCATTGAGGTCAGAGTTGAAGATGAAACTGTGTGGCTAACGCAAAAACTAATTGCTGAGCTGTTTGGTAAATCTGTCTCGACAATCAATGAGCATATAAAAAATATCTACAATGATGCTGAGCTGAGTGAAGCCACAACACTGAGAAAATTCGGAAATTCCGAATTTTCTACCAAACCCACTAATTTTTATAATCTGGACATGATTATTTCAGTGGGGTATCGCGTCAATTCCAAACGTGCAACCCAGTTCCGCCAATGGGCAACCCAAGTATTACGAGAATTTGCCATCAAGGGTTTTGTGCTGGATAACAAACGCCTTGAAAATGGCACCTTTCTGAATGAAGACTATTTTGAAAGGCTATTGTCAGAAATTCGTGAAATTCGCCTAAGCGAACGTCGCTTCTATCAGAAAATAACTGATATTTATGCCACCAGCCTAGACTATGACAAAAATGACAAAACCACCCAGGATTTTTTCGCCAGGGTGCAAAACAAACTTCACTTTGCCATCCACGGACAGACGGCGGCTGAGCTCATCATGCAACGTGCTGACAGTGAAAAAGAGCACATGGGCTTGACCAGTTGGGACAAGGTGCCAGAGGATAAAATTATAAAATCCGATGTGACCATAGCTAAAAATTATTTACAAAAAAACGAACTTGAATCCCTGGGGCGTATCGTTAATGCTTATCTTGATCTGGCCGAAGATCGCGCTCAGCGAAAATTTCCTATGACAATGGAAGATTGGGCAAAACGTCTTGATCTATTTTTGGAATTTGATGAGCGTGACATATTGCAGGACAGCGGAAAAATTACCAGCAAAATAGCCAGAGATTATGCCGAAACCGAGTTTGAAAAATACCGCATTGTGCAAGACAGGTTGTTTGAATCAGACTTTGACAAATTGATAGCGTTGCAAAAAAAAGATAAAACTAAATGAGCGATGATGTGCAAACAATTATGCTCTCTGCCCTGCAACACTACACCTACTGCCCACGTCAATTTGCCCTGATTCATATTGAACAGGTCTGGGCAGAAAATTTTTTTACCGCTCACGGTAACTTGTTACACGAACGTGTTGATAGTTGCGAGCCAGAGCAGCGCGGCAATGTTCGTTATGAACGCAGTGTTGCAGTCATGTCACAACAATTTCATCTTACAGGCAAACTTGATCTGCTTGAAATAGAAGGCAAACCAGCCACTAAATATTTTCCTGTGGAATATAAACGCGGCAAACCTAAAAAAGAAGACTGGGATAAAATCCAGCTTTGTGCGCAGGCGTTATGTCTGGAAGAAATGCGAGAAATAAATATCGAAGAAGGTGCATTGTGGTACTGGCAGGTAAGAAAACGCGAGCCTGTATTGCTTGATGATGTATTGCGAGGTGTCACACTTGCCACAATTGAAGGCGCACATAAATTATTGCTTTCTGGTACGACACCTTTGCTCACTGAAAATAAAAAACGTTGCAAAGCTTGCTCATTAGTCGATTTATGTGAGCCGGAAACATTCAGGCGGGATCATTCGGCAAGCTATATAAAGGAATTATTTACAAATACAACAGGGAGTAAAACCAATGAAAACTGATATGACATTATTTGAAGACCACCAGATTCGCAGAGTTTATGATGAAGAATCTGAAATTTGGTGGTTTAGTGTAATTGATATTATGCAGGTATTAACTCAGCAGGCGGATTATCAGACTGCTCGTAAATACTGGAATAAGCTAAAACAGCGGCTTGATAAGGAAGGAAGTCAGTCGGTGACAAATTGTCACCGACTGAAATTGCCAGCCGCAGATGGGGAAAAATACCTCACCGATGTCGCCACAGCAGAGACTTTGCTGCGTTTAGTGCAATCCGTACCCAGCCCAAAGGCGGAACCCATTAAGCTCTGGTTAGCCAAAGTCGGTTATGAGCGAATGCAAGAAATGGCTGATCCAGCCATGTCTCTCAACCGGGCCAGAGAAACCTGGCAAAAACATGGCCGCAGTAAAAAATGGATTCAACAGCGCATGATGGGGCAGGAGACTCGTAACAAGCTTACCGATTACTGGAGCAATCACGACATTAAGCAGGGTGAAGAGTTTGCCATTCTCACTAATATTATTCATCAAGAATGGTCGGAGGTTAACGTAAAAGATCATAAGAATTTAAAAGGTCTAAAAATACAAAATTAATGTATTCTAAATGTGTTAATTGTTTTTAGGTTAGCGGAAAAATAAGGTTTGTTCTTTTAAAATCAGGTGTTTATTATAATGGTGTCGCGCCCCTCGCGGGCGCGTGGATTGAAAAAATATTACGGACTTCCGTATATTGTTTTGTTAGCACCCACAAAAACAAAGTATGGTTATTTAGCCATATCGGTGCTATATTCATCCTATGAGTGGACAGAACTTCGAGTGGGATGAGGCAAAAAACCTAGATAATCAACAAAAACATGGTGTTACATTCTATGAAACGCAACATGCTTTTTTAGACATAAATCGTGTTATTGCTGAGGATTTAGGACACAGCCAAGCTGAAAAACGATATTATTGTTTCGGCTTAAACGAGCAAAGTAATGGCATTCTCACTGTTCGGTTTACTTATCGATCTGGTTGCATCCGTATATTTGGTGCAGGTTATTGGCGTAAAGGTAAAAAGATCTATGAGCAAAATAATTCAATATAGTAACGAGTCAATCGGTGATTTAAATCTAATACCTGATTTTCTACCATCACCGGCAGAGCTCGCACTTAAACAACAAAATACTAAAGTCACAATCTCTCTTAGCTCAGAGAGTGTTGCCTATTTTAAAGACACTGCAAGAAAACATCACATGCAGTATCAAAAAATAATTCGGCAATTACTCGATGAGTATGTGGCTCACCAAAAAAGTGCTAACAAGTAGCTGCACCGGACAATTCAAAGCGGCACTTTTTTTGCGAAAAAAACCGCAAAAACGTTCCACTTTGAATTGCCCGTGAGCAAGGCGTTATAAGCTTAAAAACCCAAAGCTTGCAATAAATACCACTCGAGGCTACGATGTAATACATAGTATTTAGATAGATAGGTATCGATATGGGCGTAACTAGCGATTGAAGAACAAGATGTCAATAAATGGCTAGATAGCTGGGGTAAAGATAACGAGCAAAAGCCGCCTAAAATATGAAGCTATCTTATTCCCTTGAAACAATCAGTGATTTAATACGGTTGAGAGAATTCATTGCTTCAAAGAATTCCGAGGCTGCCCAAAAAATTGCCAAATTAATACAAAAAGGAACTGCACGATAAAAAACATTTCCATATTTAAGTGTAAAGGTTGAACTGGCACCTGATCCAGAAATGATACGGGATTTAATAATTGGTAATTATATTGCTCGTTATTTGATTCATAAAAAACACGTGTATATTCTTAGAGTACGGCATCACAAAGAAGAGCGCTTATAACGAACAAGGATAGATCGTTAGCCGTACAAAACAAAAAGTAATATGAGAAAAAATAATAGTTGAGTAATAATTCGGGGAGTGTAAAACTTAAAGCGATGAATCAAACAACATTAAAACCCGAGCACCTTTCTGTCGAGCAACTCAACAAAGTCTTTGCTCTGAAAACAGCGGACAATAATCTTAGTTTCAAATTAGGTGAGGGCGGTATCCCGCTTGTTGAAATTTATAATCAATATGGTAGCGCACTGATTAGCCTGCAAGGTGCGCATTTACTTAGCTGGGTTCCGGAAGGCGAAGAAGATGTTATCTGGTTATCCAAAGAGGCTAATTTTTCTGCGGGTAAATCTGTTCGCGGCGGAGTGCCTATTTGTTGGCCGTGGTTTGGTGCACATAAAACAAATACAAATTATCCAGCTCACGGGTTTGCTCGCACCACTAACTGGCAAGTTATCAAAACGGAAGCGTTGGATGATGGTGGCACTCGCATAAGTTTTACCACACAGCCACAGGCAGAAACGATTGAAATGTGGCTGCCTGATACCAGTGTGCAATTTCAGATAAGCCTTGGCAAGAAGTTGGAGATGGAACTTATCACACACAATAATGGTGTTGCGCCTGTTACCATTAGTCAGGCATTACATACGTATTTCAAAGTTGGTGATGTTAGCAAAGTATTGCTGCACGGGCTGGACGATACCGACTACCTCGACAAACTCGAAAATTTTAAACGCAAAGTACAGCACGGCCCGATTAGTATTGATGAAGAAGTCGATCGAATTTATCTTGATACTGTGAATGATTGTGTCATCGAGGACAAAAGTCTGAATCGTAATATCGTCATCATAAAATGTGGCAGCCATTCGACTGTGGTGTGGAATCCTTGGGAAGAAACTGCTAACAAAATGGGTGACCTTGGACATTTGGGTTATAAGCAGATGCTTTGCGTTGAAAGCAGTAATGCAGCAGATGATGCTGTGGTTATTCAGCCCGGAAAAGCGCACCAGCTATGGGTGCAGTATGAAGTGCAAGGTACTGGTAGTTAAAACGTTTTATTTAAACGACTGCAATTCACAATCCGAAAAATCACCCAAAAAACTTTTATTCACACGTAAATAACTGCCAGTTTCAAACCAGTCGCCCAAAACGATTCTTGTTGTTTTTTTGTTATTGAAAAATTCTTTGTGAATGCTTGGCCGATGTGTGTGTCCATGTATTATTACATTGACATTGTTATCAGCAAATGCTTTTTCTGTTTCTTGCGGGTTGACATCCATAATGAATTCATCTTTTTCAGCGGTTGATTTTTTACTTTGATCGCGAATGTTTTTTGCGATCTGAATACGTTCTTCAATACTTCGACTTAAAATATCTTGTTGCCATTTTTCAGAGCGAACCATTTGGCGAAATTTTTGATATTCAATATCGTCTATGCATAAAGTATCGCCATGCATTAACAAAACATCTTGGTCGTGTATTTTTATTTTTAATGTATCGGCATTGATTAAATTGAAGTGGCAACGCTCAGCAAGTTTGTTGCCAATAAGAAAATCACGATTACCGTGCATAAAAAATATTTTTGTTTTATGCTGCTCAGATAATTCGATTAATTTATCAAACAAGGGTGTTAACGCAGGCGAGGGATCATCGTCGCCTAACCAGTATTCAAGAAAGTCACCTAAAATATAAAGTTCATCGGCGGTAGCCACGACCTCATCAGCAAACTGCAAAAACAATTCGATAATTTTTGGACGTTCAGGCGCAAGGTGCAAGTCTGAAATAAAAACCAGATCTTTCATTAATTTTTAGTAGGCGTTATTTTTAAGAAGTGCTGGCTTTGTTAATGGTAACCGTTTCGGTAGGTACGTCGCCGTGTCCACCATCGTTGCTTGTGCTAACAGCCGCTATTGCATCAACCGCATCCATGCCATCAGTCACTTTTCCAAAAACACAGTAACCCCAGGCAGCGTCTGAAGGTGCTGTGTGATTTAAAAAACCATTGTCATTATGGTTGATGAAAAATTGTGCGGTGGCTGAATGTGGGTCGTTAGTTCTTGCCATCGCAACTGTGCCGCGATCATTCACCAAACCATTATCCGCTTCATTTTGAATAGGCTCTTCAACTTTTTTCTGCACCATGCCGGGCATAAAACCACCGCCTTGCACCATAAAATTAGGAATAACACGGTGAAAAATCGTGCCATCATAAAAGCCATCATTAACGTAACTCAAAAAATTTTTAACAGTTGCCGGAGCTTTTTCATCATTAAGCTCAATAACGATATTGCCGTGACTGGTTTCGAGTGTGACTGTAGACATAGTAATTATATTTCCTGTTTAGTTAATGGTGTCCCGAGAGGGAGTCGAACCCCAGTCTGTCCCTCGGGATATTTGTTAAAAGGTTTTAAAAAAAACAGTATATTACAGAGCATCGTTAATAATTACAAACACTTAAATACTGTTTTTAGTGGTGCAACACGTTGGATTAGTGCAAATAAAGTCGTTATACAGATCAGCTTGCGTTATAAAACAGATGATCACCTTTGGTTTATTTTCTTTCATGAAGCAGGGCATATATTGCTGCATGGTAAAAAAGAATTATTCCTGGAGGGAACGAATGGTTTAGATGAAAAAAAAGAAAATGAGGCGAATGTCTTTGCCGAAAAATGAGTTGATTCCAAAAAAAGAATTCACTCAATTTATTAGCAATGGTGTTTTTACAAAAGCATCAATAAGAAAATTTTTAACGTCTATCGGCATCGCGCCCGGTATTATTGTGGGTAACCTGCAACATAATAAAAAATTACTAAGAGCTGATTGTTGTAATGATTTAAAACAACGTTTTAAATGGGTCGATTAAATAAGAAAACTTGAATAAGCCCGTAGCCCGCAGGTTGGGGTGAGGCACGAATCCCAACACCTATAATCTGGTACGCATGAACATGATACTGCACGATGTGCATTACAGCCGTTTTGATATTCAACAGGACGATACGCTGGAAGCTCCGTACCGCACCGCACCCACCATTTTCCGCCAACTGGTCAGCCAGTGCCGATTTTCTGACCGATGATCGTTTTGCCGATTATGGAAAACTCGCCCCAAATCAAAAGCCGACTTTGCCTTTGTGCAACACATGTTTTATCATTAAAGCTCTCCAAGTAAGGTTAAATTAAAAAATAAAAATAATTTTTTTCTAATGTTTATACTAATTCCGTTGTAAATTGTTTTGTTGAAACGTTTTTAGTGGCATGTGACATGGCGTGCAAGTTTAAGGTAAATAACATATGAACCCTATATCAGATGAACCTTTAAGTGATGCAGAATTTAACTGGCTAGAAGACTTTCTGCTTAATCGTATTGATGATGACACGGATACTCTTGATATGGATGAGGGTATCTTCTGTATTTCTGAACTGGACGGCCTGCTCACTGCTGTAGTCAGTGGCCCGGTGATGCTGTCACCTTCACAATGGTTGCCACAGGTGTGGGGTGATTTTGAGCCAGAGTTCGACAGTGCTGAAGAATTTGAGAAGGTTCTGATGCTAATGATGCGTCATATGAACAATATTGTGTCGTTGTTAATGGAACAACCACAGGACTTCGAGCCGATGTTTTTAGTGCATGATGTAGACGGTGAAACTCATACTATTGTTGATGAATGGTGCGAAGGTTATATGCGTGGTGTGATGCTGACAGAGGAGCAGTGGCAGTTGCAAAATATTGATATGAAAATATTGATTACACCGATTACCGCTTTTCAGGGCGAGCAAGCTTTTATTACGCACGATCAATACAATTCGCAGCAAATTCGCAATTTGCAACAGGCGATAATTTCTAATGTGCGCGAAATACATGCTTACTGGTTAGCACAACGCGCTGATTTGGCACCGGCATCATTCAGGCACAGCGAAGAAAAATCAGGGCGTAATGATCCTTGCCCTTGTGGCAGTGGTAAGAAATACAAAAAATGCTGTTTGCATTAAAATTAGTGAAATGGTGTCCCGAGAGGGAGTCGAACCCCCGACCTGCCCCTTAGGAGGGGGCCGCTCTATCCGGCTGAGCTATCGAGACTTAATCAGTGGTTCTAATTTTCGGCAAATTATAACAGTAATGCGATGACATGGCAGTTGGTAAATATTTGGAGTTAATACTTATTTTCGCAAGGTAGAGCGTCTATTGTGTCTTTGGAAATAACGTGTTATTTTTTTCCAGACGTAGGATTGAGGCTCATTTTTAGATGTCATGACATAGTTGAGTAAATTTAAATCGGTCAGCATTGGAGACATGCTGTGTTTGACTTTACGCAAACCGCAAAACAATAATTGGTCAAAAGCTTTTAATTCTATATTTTCATCAGGCAGTAGCTGCAAAGTTTCTCCGCGTTTTAGTAGTAGCGGCACGCAGGCAAGATTTTTACTGTGAGTGGTAGGGTCTTGAAGAATATGTCGCAGTTGTATATTGCGACCAAAACCAAGTGCCTGTGCTATCGCTGGAGTGTTTTCTTTTGTAATGTTTATTGACCAGGTGTATGGACGATTGTCACCAATGACAGCGCTTAAACGACTGATGGTAATGTTTGCCCATTCATTATTTTTGAGTAAAGCGTGTGATATAAAATCAATGAGCAATGGTGCCAGCAAGATGGAACGTATTTGCCGAGTAATAATTTCACTGGGCTGCATTGCTAAATGTGCAACGTTTGAAAGTTCTTCGATGTCTTTGCGTTTATCTGTTTGATAGTGTTCATTAACTTTTTTATACAGCAATTTATTTCTTTCAGAATTTTCACGGGCAACAACAAATATTTCTTTGTTGAGTTGGCGTGCGGTCATGATGATGGATAAATTATTTGAGTCATTATTGGTGCCGGCAATTATACCTGCGGCTGTTTCAATGCCTGCGTTTGTGAGTGTTTTTTCATCAGTACCGGTGCCAATAATAAAACTATCACCGGCTTGTTTATTTTTTATAAAGACTTTTTTGGTTTCTTCTCTTGGATCAATAACAACAGTGCGAATGTTTTTTTTGATTAACTCTTTATGTAATTGTTGCCCTAAACGACCGTAACCGGAAAGAATCCAGTGACCGGATGTTATATTTGCCGGTGCGCTTAAAGAGGTGTTAGGTGCGCCTGTTAACCAGTCGTAAATTAATTGCATTGAAGGTGAATGCAAAGTCATACCAAAGATACTGGCAAAACATTTAAAAGGGTTAATAATATGATCGGTGCCAAACGAAAGCATATTGTTCTCGTGCTCTTTGTTTTCGGAGCGGCAGATAACTGTCACATCAGGATGTAAAAGTTTGCTGCTGATGGCAATGATTAAATTTGTTTCATCGGATGAAGTAACAGCAATAACGCCTCTGCATTTATCTTGGTGAACGCCGGCATAAGCTAAGATTTCTGGCTCGGAAGCATCGGCGGTTAAACTTGGTACATATTCTAATTTGTCTTGAATATTCAGTTCACTGATATTTTCCTGCTGCTCAATAATAACTGCGCCAAAATGCTCGTCTAATAATGCGTCAACAACCGATTTTCCTGTTTCGCCATAACCGCAAACAATATAATAAGGGCGATTAATTTGTTTAACGTCACGTTTAAATTTTAATTTTTTCCGTTCATTTTGAAAGGCTTTGTTTTGATATAAAGAAACAGCTGTGCCTAATGCGTAAAACCATGAAATGACTGTCATATAAATAATGACGATGGTCCATAGCCTTTGTGCTTCGGTAAGTGGGTAGGGAATTTCGCCAAAACCGATGGTGGTGGCGGTGTAACTGACAAAATAGAAAGCATGAAAGATGCTCATGTGCCAGACATTGCCGTTGTCATCAACACCGGGGATTAAAATCATGCCGAGAATAGCAATGCTGTAAACCGCTACTATTAAAATAAGCGGCGCTTTAATTCTCCGCAGAAATAATGCAGTTACTTCATTCATCGTATTTTTTTATTGTATCCTTTTAGCGTGTGAATGTTTTATTGATTTGCTATTGATTTGCTCTTGGTTTGGTTATTGGCTTGGTAATTGGCTTGGCAATTGGCTTGGCAATTGGTTCGGCTATTGGTTCGGCTATTGGTTCGCAGGTAACTTGTATTATCTCTCGAATCGCGAAGCTTCAATCATTAAAAGAATTACCGAAATAATATTGGCAAGCATTGCGCCACCGCTTAAGGCAACAATTGTTGAAACAGTAGAAGGTGTTAACCCTGTGTTTTGAATGTGCTCTGCAAAAACCCAGACGATAGAGGCGGCAATTAATTGCACCATTGCAACCAGGCTTGTTGCTAATAACATCGCGCCCATTTGTGTTCGGTCGCCAAATTTTAAAATAGTCGCAACAAGATTAACAATAATGACGGCAAATAATTCATAAACATTATGATGTAAGGCATCGTCAATCTCACCGTAAAAGAAACCAAAGTTTAAAGTGAGTGCGAGTATCATAAAAAAACTAAACCAGACTTTTTCACGATTCATATCATCTCTCCGTTATTATTATATTAGTGTTTGTGAAGTTTTTGATGTTTCTGATATTTCTGATATTTCTGATATTTAAGCAACAAGCAGTCTTTTCAGTATATCCAAGTAAACGTCAGTAAGCTTGTCTAATTCTTTAATGTTAATATTTTCATTAATTTTATGAATGCTGTCATTGACGGGGCCAAGTTCAACAACCTGTGCGCCTGTGGGAGCAATAAAACGACCGTCAGAAGTTCCGCCAGCCGTTGATAGTTCGGTATCAATGTCGCAGACGGATTTGATTGCCTGTTTTGCTGCATCGATTAATTTGCCTTCAGCGGTTAAAAATGGCTGACCTGATAGCGACCAGTCTAGTGTGTAATCGAGCTGCTGATCATCCAATATTTTTTCTACGCGTTGTTTTATTTTTGAATCGGTTAACTCTGTTGAAAAGCGTAGGTTGAATTGCACGTTTAAATCACCGGGAATAACATTGCTTGCACCGGTTCCACCTTTGATATTTGATATTTGAAAACTGGTTGGTGGAAAAAAATCGTTGCCGTTATCCCAAACTTCATCACACAAATTTTGCAGAGCGCCAGAAAATAAATGGATAGGATTTTTTGCAAGATGCGGATAGGCAATATGTCCTTGCACGCCGTGTATTGTTAAGTCGCCAGAAATAGAGCCGCGCCGACCATTTTTAATAACATCGCCAAGCGTGTTGGTGCTTGATGGTTCGCCAACAAGGCACCAGTCGATTTTTTCATTATTGTTGTTAAGGTGCTCAATAATTTTTACAGTACCGTCAATGGCAGGACCTTCTTCGTCACTGGTAATTAAAAAAGCAATGGAGCCGTTTAGTTGTTTATTGCCTGCCAGTAATTCTTCGCAAGCACAAACCATTGCAGCAATACTGCTTTTCATGTCGGCAGTGCCGCGCGCAGTCATTACATCATCAATAATAGTCGGCGTGAATGGATCGTTTTTCCATTGCTCGACAGGGCCGGTTGGTACCACATCGGTATGCCCGGCAAAAACGAATAATGGTGATTCAGTACCAAATTTCGCCCAAAGATTATCGACTTTATTAAAGCGAAAGTTTTCTATTTTAAAGCCTATGTTTTTTAATCTTTCCGCGATAATTTTTTGACAGCCTAAATCGTCAGGCGTGACGGAAGGAATGCTGATAAGTTGTTTTGCTAAATCTAATGTTGCATTCATAATGTTAAAGCAGTTCTTTTAATTGTTGTCTTAAATTTTGTTGTTGTTCGTTAGAGAGGGCGTTGTCCTGTGTTGTGCAGATACTGAAATAATCAATTGCTTTTTCACCGGCAGTGACAATTCTTGCGTTGATGATTTTTATTTTGTAATCAATGAATGTTTTAGCGATATTTTCTAAAACACCTATACGGTCAAGTGTTTCAATTTTAATTTTAGTTGTCTTATTATTTGTATTTTGAAAGCTAATAACCGTTGGCGATGAGAAGTATTTGTGTTTTCTGTTGCTGTTGCTTAATGATATTTTTGTTGCGCTGTCGTTACTATTTAATTTCTCTTCCAGGTCGTGAGCGATTTGCTTTGCGATTGTTGACATTTCTTCATTGTCTGTATTTTCAGGTGCTAAGCGAAAAGTTTGCAGTGCGTAATTATCAGTGCTGCTGAGTAATTGCGCATTGACAATGTCAACATCGTTTTTGTTTAAGGAAGATACTACATCATAAAAAATCCGCTCTCGGTCTTTTGTGTAAACCATTAATTGAATGCTGTTGCTGGATTTATGCACTCGCGTTTTTATTAATGGTGTATCAAGTATTTGTTTTTGTTTTGTGTTAATTATAAGTGATGTGTGCCAAGTGATTTGTCCGTAAGTGTGGCTTTGAAAATATTCCGTATTAAATGTTTTCCATAAATTTTGCGCCTGATGCGAGTCGATGCCAAGTGCTTCTAATTTGCGTAAGCTACCTGTTTGAATTTCTGAAATATTTATTTCTTTGTCGCTTTGTTGACTTGGGTTTTTCAAGTCGGAATTTTTTAAGTCGGAATTCTTCCAGGCAGAACCTTTATTTAATAGTGTGGCAGTTTTGTTGTATAACTCGCCGAGTAATTTATCTTTCCAGTCGTTCCATTGTTTTGGGTTGGTCGCGCGTATATCTGAAATAGTAAGCAGGTAGAGATAGTCGAGGCGTTCAATTGTCTCTACTAGTTCGGCAAAGGTGTTAATGACATCGGGATCGCTAATATCTTTTCTTTGTGCGGTCATCGACATAATTAAATGACTGCTGACTAACCAGCTAACAAGTTTGCAATCTTCTTTTGGCAAGCCATGCAGTGTGCAAAAAGTTTTTGCATCAACAGCGCCAAGTTCAGAGTGATCGCCATCTCGGCCTTTGGCGATATCGTGAAATAAACCGGATAAATATAATAATCCGGGATTTTTTAAGTGCTGAAATACACCACTGGCTAAAGGGAATTCGTGACAGTAATCGGGCACTGAAAGCCGTCGCATATTTCTGATAACAAATAATGTATGTTGGTCAACAGTGTAAGCGTGAAACAAATCGTATTGCATACGACCAACAATGGAGTCGAATGCAGGAATATAAGCGGCAAGAATGCCGTAACGATTCATGCGTCTTAATTCGTGAGTAACGCCGCGCGAGCCGGTAATTATTTTCATGAATAAAAGTTGTGCGCGTGCAGACTGTCTTACTTCATCATCAATGAGCGTTTTGTGTTTTCTTATTTGCCGAATTGTAGCTGAGCGCACACCTTGTATTTCAGGATAATCCTGCAAGATTAAAAACATCTCTAATATTGCACAGGGGTTTTCTTTAAATATGTTTTTGCGCGTGGTTTCGATGTAACCATTTCTCAGTTGGAAGCTGTCGTTTATCATTTCAACATCGGTATCAATATCAACATAAATAATCGCTTCTCTGAAATGTTGCAGTAGCATTTCATTTAAACGTTCCAATTCAATAACAGTGCGATAGTATTGTTGCATGAATTGTTCAATGGCTTCGTTCCTGGAGTTTTCGGTTTTATCTTTAAAGCCAAACTCTTTTGCAAGGTCACGCTGATAATCAAACAGCAGGCGATCTTCACGACGACCAGCAAGGTAGTGCAAACTGCAGCGAATACGCCACAATAAATGCTGTCCTTCGAGCAAAGTGTTTAATTCGTCTTCAAGCAGAAAGCCGTCATTTAGTAAATCGTGCAAGCTCATATTGTGCGGGCTATGGGCATTGAAATGTCTTTTTGCAACCCAGCCAATCATTTGGATATCACGCAAACCACCACGGCTTTCTTTTATGTTGGGTTCAAGGTTGTAAGCGGTGTCGTTAAACTTTCCATTGCGTTGGATTTGTTCATCGAGTTTCGCTTGAAAAAATGTTTTTGAATCCCAGATAAAATCAGCACTGGTTTTATCTTTCATTTCAAGAAAAAGAGTTTCGTTACCGGCAAGTAGTCGTGCCTCCATAATATTGGTTGCAACAGTAATGTCTTTACTTGATTCTTCGATACATTCACTAACGGTTCGCACGCTGTGACCAATTTCAAGACGAATGTCCCACAGCAGCATCAGAAATTTTCCAAGCAAATCTTTTGTATTTTGATTTTCTTTTTCTTGCAGCAAAACCATCAAATCAATATCTGATTTTGGATGCAATTCGCCACGACCGTAACCACCGACTGCAACCAATGCGATTTCCTGATCGAGTGTGTTCAGTAAAAAATCATAAATTATTTTAATTAGCCGATCAGTGAGATTCGAGCGACCATAAACCACCGCGTTAACATCGCCGCCATTTTGATAAAACTCTTTTAAGCCATCGTCGATGGATACAACGGCTTGCTTTAATAAAGTTAAATGTTCTGCCGTTGCTTCTGTCGCACAATTTTTTAATTGTTTTTCTAGCGCGGCAAAATCAATAAGGTTGTCAGTTGGGTTGTCGACGGGCGGGGCGGTTTGATTGGTCATTTGTTCGGCAGGTTTTGTCATTAAATTTCATCGCCTTCGCATTGCGTTAAAACTTCATAACCATCATCTGTTACCAAAATAGTGTGTTCCCACTGCGCGGACACGCTGTGGTCTTTGGTGACAACCGTCCAATTATCACTGAGCAATTTCACATGGCGTTTGCCCGCGTTAATCATTGGTTCAATGGTAAAAATCATGCCGGATTCAAGTTTAACGCCAGTGCCAGCTTTACCGTAATGCAGCACTTGAGGATCTTCGTGAAAACCTTTGCCGATGCCGTGGCCGCAATATTCCTGTACCACAGAAAAATTATTGGATTCAGCGTGTTGCTGAATGGCGTGACCGATGTCGCCTAAATGTAAACCGGGTTTAACTAACTCAATGCCGCGTTTCATGCATTCGTGCGAAATTTGACTGACACGTTTCGCACGCACAGGTGGTTCGCCGATAAAAAACATTTTGCTGGTATCACCGTGGTATTCATCTTTAATGACGGTGATGTCGATATTGATAATGTCGCCTTTCTTTAATTTTTTATCGCTAGGTATGCCGTGGCAAATCTGATGATTAACCGATGTGCAGATGGATTTTGGAAAACCATGATAATTCAGCGGTGCCGGAATTGCCTGTTGTTCATCAACAATATAGTCGTGGCAAATTTTATCCAGCTCATCTGTGGTAATGCCGGCCTTTACATGCGGGCGGATCATTTTTAGAACCTCGCCAGCAAGTCTGCCAGCAACACGCATTTTTTCTATTTCCTGTGAACTTTTAATTAATATTGCCATGCTTTTTTTATTTGTTAAATCAATTGGTTACTTTCATTATGTTAACGCTTTACTAACAAAACGTCATTGTTTATTTTTACTGGTTATGGTATAAAGCGCCCGCGCTAAGAAAACCTTGGTGCAAACGAGTGATATTATTTTTAGATAATTGCTTATCTTTTGGGTTGTCTTTTGGGTTGCCCTTAGGTTGTTTTTGCTAATTATTTATCCAGTTATCAATGGTCGTATTGTATAACGGCTACGACTGGTTAACTATATCTTATTTAAATTCGCACATATACCGTCACGTGTAATTGGGTGCTAGTTTTTGCTATTTTTGGTTTTGCCATTTTGGGCAAGCCATGATTATTCGGCTTAACTGGTTTTTTGCATGGGGTATATGGAGGCTTAACCCTAAACTGGAGAAATTTTATGTCTAACGTATCTATGCGTCTGATGCTTGAAGCAGGCGTGCATTTTGGTCACCAAACCCGTTTCTGGAACCCGCAAATGTCTGAGTACATTTTTGGTTCACGCAACAAAATTCACATTATCAACCTAGAAAAAACACTGCCTCTGTATACAGACGCAGCAAATGCTATCGGCAAAATTGCGGCTGATCGTGGCTCTGTTTTATTTGTTGGTACAAAACGTGCGGCGCGCAATATTGTTGCTGAAGAAGCGCGACGTTGCAGTATGCCTTATGTAACACACCGTTGGTTAGGCGGCATGTTGACCAATTACAAAACCATTCGCCAGTCTATTACACGTTTGAAAGAGCTGGAAGAAATGTCAGAAAACGGTGGTTTTGACCGTTTGAACAAAAAAGAACAACTAATGCTGACCCGGGAAATGATAAAGAAAGAAAAAGTTCTCGGTGGTATTAAAGACATGAAAGGCCTGCCAAGTGCGGTTTTTGTTATCGACGTTGGTCATGAAGATATTGCTGTTAAAGAAGCCAACACATTAGGTATTCCTGTGTTTGGTATTGTTGACTCAAACCATTCACCGGACGGCGTTGATTATGTTATTCCTGGTAACGATGATGCCATTAAAGCGATTCAATTATACGCACAAGGCATTGCTGATGCGGTTATCGAAGGTCGTGCTTCTGCAGTGATTCAACGTAACGAAGAACCTAAAAAAGCAGCACCAAAAAAAGCAGCAGCAAAACGTAAAGTAGAAGCTGTTGAAGCTGCACCAAAAGAAGCTGCACCAAAAGAAGCTGCACCAAAAGAAGCTGCACCAAAAGAAGCTACACCAAAAGAAGCTACACCAAAAGAAGCTGTTGCTGAAGAAACGCCAATCGTTGAAAAGGCAGAAGCAGAAGAAGTGGCACCTAAAAAGAAAGCTGCCGTAAAGAAAAAAGCAGCGCCTAAAAAGAAAGCGGCTGTAAAGAAAAAAGCAGCAGTGAAGAAAAAGGCAGCGCCTAAAAAGAAAGCCGCTGAAAAAGACGCTGAGTAAATGATGCTGCACAAGCATTCATAACATTATTAATTTAGAACATTTATTTTAGGAGTATCTGTGATGCAAATTACAGCTTCAATGGTTAAAGAACTGCGTGAACGTACAGGTTCAGGCATGATGGAATGTAAAAAAGCGCTACAAGAAACCGATGGCGACATCGATGTAGCAATTGAAAACATGCGTAAATCTGGTTTGGCAAAAGCCGATAAAAAATCAGGTCGCGTTGCGGCAGAAGGGCGTGTGGTTATTGAAATTAGCGATGACGGAAAATCAGCAGCAGTTGTCGAAGTAAACTGTGAAACAGATTTTGTTTCTGGTGGTGATGATTTTCTTTCATTCGTAAGCGCTATTGCTAAAACTGCATTAGCAAACAAACCGGCTGACGTTGCTGCTTTGTCTGAAATGACACTTGACGGCGCTTCAGAAACTATCGAAGAAGCACGCAAAGCGAAAATTGCAAAAATTGGTGAGAACATGCAGCTTCGTCGTTTTGAAATATTGGAAACAAGCAATGGCAGTTTTGGTGCTTACTTACACGGTTCACGTATGGGCGTACTTGTTGAAATGGACTTCAATGATAAGAGCGAGGGCAATGATGAGCTAATCAAAGACGTAGCAATGCACATTGCGGCCAGCAACCCACTTTGTGTTAGCGAAGCTGAAGTACCCGCTGCAACTTTAGAAAAAGAAAAAGATATTCTACGTGCGCAAGCACTGGAAAGTGGTAAACCGGCGGACATCGTTGAAAAAATGTTAACCGGCCGTGTTCGCAAATATCTTGCTGAAATCACACTATTAGGTCAGTCTTTTGTTAAAGACCAGGATAAAACAATTGAAGTTTTATTGTCAGATGCAGGCGCAACTGTGACACGTTTCATTCGTTACGAAGTTGGTGAAGGCATCGAGAAAAAAGTCGAAAATTTTGCCGATGAAGTAATGGCGCAAGTTAATGGTTAATGCTAATGAGCAGTTAGCTGTAAAAAGTTAATGCAGAGTATAGAAATAATATAGCAAACAGCGATAAGGAAAAACGTATTTATATGAAACGAAAGCTTTGCACGATGTAGATTTTTCGTCATAGCAAGGCAAAAATGACTAAAAAAACGCAGCTTACACGTAGTAAGTGAGTACTTTTTAGGTGTTTTTAAAGCTTCCGCTCCTGCTAACGCCCCTTACCTACATCCATATAGGTAACGCCGCTATGGCGGAAAAGATGCTTCGTGCAAAGCTCTCGAAACGTAATATGCACATATTTATACATAATAGACAGCATATATTATGAGCAAAAAAACCGGGGGACATCTCCCGGTTTTTTGTATGTAAACAAAGCGAAATCTGACCCGAAAGAAAATAATAACAAAGTGAGAAAATTATGAGCGCAGCATCAGCTAACTATAAACGCGTCCTGTTAAAATTAAGTGGCGAAGCTTTGATGGGTGATATGGATTACGGCATTGATGCAAAAATGTTGGCGCGTGTGGCCGGTGAAATCACCGAAGTTGTTAATATGGGTGTTGAAGTAGCGCTAGTGATTGGCGGTGGCAATATTTTTCGTGGCGCGGGTTTGGTGCAATCGGGCATTGATCGCGTTACCGGCGACCACATGGGTATGTTGGCAACAGTGATGAATAGTTTGGCAATGCAAGATGCTCTCGAAAAGCAGGGTATGTCATGCCGCGTTATGTCAGCGATAAAAATAAATCGCATGTGTGAAGAATATGTTCAGCGCCGCGCGATTAGGCATTTAGAAAAAGGTCGCATTGTGCTTTTTGCAGCAGGCATTGGTAATCCCTTTTTTACTACCGATACCGCTGGTTGTTTACGCGCTATAGAAATTGGTGCTGACAGCGTATTAAAAGCAACAAAAGTAGATGGCGTTTACGATTCTGATCCAGAAAAAAATCCGGATGCAAAACGTTATGAATCATTAACGTTTAATGAAGTATTAGATAAAAATTTACAAGTAATGGATGCCACTGCAATCGTTCTGTGCCGTGACAATAACTTACCGCTGCGAATATTTAACTTGAATGAAGTTGGTTCATTACCAGCCGTCATGAAAGATAAAACGATTGGTACTACCGTAATAATGGGAGACAAGTAAATGATTGATGGTATTCTTAAAGACGCAGAAACTCGTATGGGAAAAAGTGTTGATTCATTGCGCTCTGAACTAATAAAAATAAGAACAGGTCGCGCACATCCAAGTTTGCTCGACCAAATAATGGTTGATTATTACGGCACCGATACGCCTATTAATCAAGTGGCAAATGTAACAGTCGAAGATTCAAGAACGCTGGCAGTTGCCCCCTGGGAAAAACAGATGGTTGCGGTTGTTGAAAAAGCCATTATGAATTCAGGTTTAGGTTTAAATCCATCAACGGCAGGTACTTTAATTCGTATCCCCATGCCACCGTTAACCGAAGAGCGTCGCCGCGAATTAGTTAAGGTTGTAAAAAATGAAGGCGAAAATGCAAAAATTGCTGTGCGTAATATTCGCCGAGATGCTAACAATGATTTTAAAGAATTATTAAAAGAAAAAGAAGTTTCAGAAGATGAAAGTCGGCAAGCGGAAGACAGCGTGCAAAAATACACAGATAAATTTGTTACAAGTATCGATGAAGTTATTGCGGTAAAAGAAAAAGAACTAATGGAAATTTAGAGAAGCGCTAAGTAAGGTAGTTGTTAAAATAACACGATGACAAAAGCGCTAGATAATTCACCGAAAGCTCTGCCGCAACACATCGCAGTGGTAATGGACGGTAATGGGCGTTGGGCAAAAAAACGCCATCTTCCACGTGCGGCCGGACATAAATCCGGTGTTAATGCGACACGAAAAATTGTTGAAAATTGTGCAAAAAATAAAATAGAAGCGTTGACCATCTTTGCTTTTAGCAGTGAAAACTGGAATCGTCCCGAAGACGAAGTTAGTAACTTAATGTCACTGTTTGTTTCAACAATCATGGCAGAAGTAAAAAAATTAAATAAAAAAAATGTTTGTGTAAAATTTATTGGCGAGCGAACACGGTTTTCTGAAAAACTTCAAAAAAGTATTAATGACGCTGAAGAGTTAACTAAAAATAATACGGGGCTGCAATTAAATATTGCTGCAAATTATGGCGGACGTTGGGATGTAGTTAATGCCTGTAAACGGATTGCCGAATCAGTAAAAAATAATCAGGAACAGATAGAAAAAATTGATGAAAAAATGTTTGATTCATTTATGTCTTTACATGAAGTACCCGCACCCGATTTATTTATTCGCACCGGCGGCGAGCAACGTATCAGCAATTTTTTAATATGGCAGTTGGCGTACAGTGAATTATATTTTGTAGATACATTATGGCCAGATTTTTCTGATGAAGATTTTTCACTGGCTTTAGATTGGTATACAGGGCGGCAGCGTCGATTTGGCAAAACAGGTCAGCAGTTACTGAATGCGTCTGCTTAATACTGAGTTTTTAAAAAATATATAACGAATAATTTTATGTTGTACCAACGCATTTTAACCGCTATCCCACTGGCAATTTTTGTTTTCTGGATTACTTTCTTCCAGCCAACAACGGTGTTTTTTTACTTTTTACTTTTTGTCGTGTTGATTTCCGGTTACGAATGGGCGCGATTATCTGGGGTTAACAATCCACTGAGAATGCTTTTTGCATTGCTCGTCACTTCGGCAACCTGGGCAGTGCCACAATATCTTTCCGAATATACGCTTTGGTTGATTTGTATTTCAGCTGTGTGGTGGGCAGGCATTAGTATTTACCTGAAGTCAGCCACGCCAAAAGCGGCTAATTCACAATTAAAAATAGATAAGCTGTTTGTTGCGTTTATCGTGCTGCCCGCAGCCGCATTCGCTATGCAAAAAATACACGCAATGCAGCAAGGCGCTGACTGGTTGTTTTATGCTTTGGCGTTGGTTTGGGTGGCAGACATTGGCGCTTATTTTTCAGGCAAAAAATTCGGTAAAAAGAAACTTGCGCCAAATATCAGTCCCGGAAAAACCATCGAGGGTTTTTTGGGTGCAATCATTGCCACTTCTATTTATACATTAATGGCGAGTTACTACTTTGAATTAAATATCGAAAAAGCGGCGTTGCTGATTTTGTTGTCTGTAGTGTTAACGTTTATTTCGGTTAGCGGTGATTTATATTTTAGCTTTTTGAAACGCGAAGCGGGTTTAAAAGACAGCGGTAATATCTTGCCCGGTCACGGCGGCATACTAGATCGCATCGACAGCGTTTTGGCTGCAATGCCCATTTTTGTGATTGGTTACAGCGCATTAATTCAGACGAGTTTATTTGATTCATTTTTATGAGCGCTACCAAGCAAATGCAAATAACGCTACTGGGTGCAACCGGCAGCATCGGTACTAGCACGCTGGACGTAGTTGCGAGGCATCCTGATCGTTATCAAATTTATGCTTTAACGGCAAACACCAATGTTGCCGCCATGTTGCCACTGTGTGAACTGTGGCAGCCACGTTATGCGGTGATGAGTGATATTGCTTCTGCCGATAGCTTACGGCAGAGTCTTTCAGCAAAAGGCAGTCAAATAGAAGTTTTGAGCGGTGATTCAGGTTTATTGCAGGTCGCTGAAGATGCAAAGGTCGATTGTGTTGTCGCTGCAATTGTTGGTGCAGCGGGATTATTGCCATCGCTGGCTGCAGCAAAAGCCGGTAAACGCATATTGCTGGCAAACAAAGAAGCGCTGGTGATGTCCGGTAAATTATTCATCGATACCGCAAAAGAAAATAACGCAATATTGATGCCGGTGGACAGTGAACACAACGCAATTTTCCAATGTATGCCAGATAGTCTCACACAGCATCATTCTTCGGTTAAAATGGCGAACCAGCAGGCAGGTGCGGGTATTGAACGCATATTATTGACTGCCAGCGGCGGCCCGTTTAGAACATGGTCTGCTGATGAATTGCAAGCGGTTACGCCAGAGCAGGCAGTGGATCATCCGAACTGGGATATGGGAAAAAAAATCTCGGTCGATTCGGCAACGCTGATGAATAAAGGACTGGAATTAATTGAAGCCTATTGGCTGTTTGACATGGATATCGCGAACATTGATGTTGTGGTTCATCCGCAAAGTGTGATTCATTCGATGGTGACTTACAGCGACGGTTCAGTGCTGGCGCAGTTGGGGAATCCTGACATGCGCACGCCAATTGCACATGCATTGGCATGGCCGGAAAGAATCGCTTCAGGAGTTGAACCGCTGAATATTTTTGATGTCGCAAAGCTGGACTTTGAACAACCGGATTTAAAACGTTTCCCTTGTTTAGGTTTGTGTTACGAAGCGATAAAAAAAGGTGGCTCGGCAACCACTGTTTTAAACGCGGCAAATGAAATAGCCGTTGCTGCTTTTCTGGATGAAAAAATAAAATTTAATGATATTGCCGTTGTTATCGAACAAACAATGAGCAAAGCGAATATTACGGAAAATGTCAGCACGCTTGAAAATATATTGGAAGCGGATGCCGCAGCACGAACAATAAGCAGTAATTACATCGCTGCCAAATATTAAATGCAAAATACTGAAATTTAAAAGACATACTTCAAAAAAATAACAATTAACTTATGGATTTTTTACATAACATTTTTTTCTTTATCGTAGCCATCGGCGTGCTGGTAACTTTTCACGAGTTCGGTCATTACTGGGTTGCGCGTAAAGCTGGCGTAAAAGTTTTACGTTTTTCTGTTGGTTTTGGTAACCCATTGCTTAGTTGGCGTAGAAAAACAGCGGAAGGTGATGATATTGAATATGTCATCGCCGCGATTCCGTTGGGTGGTTACGTCAAAATGCTGGACGAACGAGAAGGTAACGTCTCCGACACAGATAAAGCGCGTGCATTTAATAATCAAACTATCTCAAAACGTATAGCCATTGTTTTTGCCGGGCCGGCGTTTAACTTCATATTGGCTATCTTTTTGTACTGGATAGTCTTCATGCTTGGCAGCACCGTTGACCGTCCCTTCGTAGGCGAAGTAGATGCAGACAGCATTGTTGCCAAAGCCGGTTTTCAACCAAAAGATGAAGTGCTTTTAGTTGGCAACGCAGCCGTTAAATCATGGAATGGTTTTAGATTAGAATTTTTGAACCAGGGCTTGAATGGCGGCGATATTCCAATTCAAGTGCGTGATGCAGATGGGCTGAAAAAAACACGCACTTTAGCACTGGGTGATATGCATATTCTTGAAGACGAAGGCGATGTTTTCAAACATATTGGTTTTAAACAATGGTGGCCAAAATTAAAACCTGAAATTGGCGGCGTGATGAAAGAAAGCGCGGCTGAAAATGCCGGTATTCGCCAAGGTGATGTTGTTGTGAAAGTGAATGGTGTTGCCATTGATGAATGGATGACATTAGTGAAGATGATTCGCAAAAATCCAAATGTTGCTATGGATTTTATTGTACTTCGCGAAGGTCTTGAAAAAAACATTACAATTATTCCTAAAAGTCGTGAAGTGAAAGTAGACGGTGAGGCGGGGCAGAAAATTGAACAGCAAGGTTACATCGGAGCTTATCAACATATCTCTGAAGAAATCCGTCAACAATTAGTGACACAAATAAAATACTCGCCACTAGAAGCTGGTAAGCAAGCAGTCATTAAAACATGGGATATGTCATCATTGACGCTGCGTGTTTTGTGGAAGATGGTTTCTGGTGAAGCTAATTTGGCGAATATTTCAGGACCGATTACTATTGCCACTTATGCTGGTGTGACGGCAAGTATTGGTTTGGTTTCTTTTTTGTCTTTTCTTGCTGTTATTTCGGTTAGTCTTGGTGTGCTGAATTTATTACCTGTGCCTATGCTAGATGGCGGGCATCTGCTTTATTATGTTATCGAAATAATAAAAGGCTCGCCAGTTTCGGAAGCTTTTGAACTTCGTGGTCAACAGCTTGGTATTGCTGTTCTTGCTTTACTGATGAGTATTGCCATATTTAATGATATACAACGTTTGGTACAATAAAAAAATTTATTAGTTGTATGTTACTTACCCGCTTATTTTTAACAGTAGTTTTTCTGAATGGTTTTGCTGTGAGCATAGCTAAGGCTGATGATTTTACTGTGGATGAAATTAAAATTGAAGGACTGCAGCGTTTGCCTGATGGCACTTTGCTGAATTATCTTCCTATTGTTGTTGGTGACCCTGTTGATGATAATCAAATTACTTTTGCAATTAGCGAGTTGTATAAAACTGGTTTTTTTGCGAACGTGCAATTTTTTCGCGATAACGATGCACTTGTAGTCCGCGTTAAAGAAAGACCTTCAATTGCCGATGTTGAATTTACGGGAAACTCGGATATTGATGATGATGCATTAAAAGATGCATTACTTGATATTGGTGTGACACGCGGTCAAATATATAATCGCTCGTTACTGGAAAAACTAACCTTAGAGTTGGAACGCGTTTATTTTAGTCAGGGAAAATACGGCGTAAAAATAAATACAGAAATTGAAGAGCTGGATCAAAATCGTGTCGATATCAGTATTACCATTTCAGAAGGTCAGGTTGCTTTAATCAAGCACATTAATATCGTTGGCAATGATGTTTATAGTGACGATATTTTGCTTGATGAGTTGGAATCAGGTGTGCCATCTTCCTGGTCTTTATTTTCCTCGATTGATGAATATTCAAAACCAAAACTTAATGGCGATCTGGAAAAAATTCGCTCTTATTATCTTGATCGCGGTTATATAAAGTTCACCATCGAATCAACACAGGTATCTATCACACCTGATAAGCAAGATATTTATGTCACCGTGAATGTCTCCGAAGGTGACCGCTATAAAATTTCATCATCAAAACTAACGGGCGAGCTGGTTGTTAATCGTCGAACCATGGAGTCGCAAATAGTAACGCGGCAAGGTATGTGGTTTTCAAGGAGTTTAATGACCACCAGTAAAAAACGTCTTGAATCACAAATGGGACGTATTGGTTACGCTTTCTCTGAAATAAAATTAACACCCGATATTGATGAGGAACGCAAAGAAGTTGCGTTAACGTATTTTGCAATTCCCGGTGAAAAATTTTACGTTCGACGAATTAATATTCACGGCAATGATAGTACACAAGATCAGGTGTTTCGACGTGAAATGCGTCTAATGGAAGGTTCGGTTTTGGCAAGTAATTTATTGGACCGTTCAAAAATACGTCTTCAACGTTTGCCGTATGTAGAAACGGTTAATGTTGATACTGTACCTGTGCCAGGCTCCAGTAATCAGGTTGATTTAAAAGTTTCCATTACAGAAAAATTGGCAGGCAGCTTTAATATAGGTGCAGGCTTCTCGCAAGTACAAGGCTTACTCTTTAATGTTGGTTTAACGCAAGAAAACATGTTTGGCTCCGGACAACGTCTGTCGCTTAATGTGAATACTGACCGTGCGAACACTATTTATAGTGCAGCCTTCACCGAGCCTTATTATACGATTGATGGCATTAGTCGTACGGTGAGTCTTTCTTTTCGAAATAGAAATGCAGCACGACAGCGAATTAATAATTTTCAGACAAACTCCGGTAATTTAAACATTAGCTATGGCGTGCCACTCTCTGAATTTAACACTTTAAACTTAGGTTATGGTTTAAGTTATATTGAAATTACGCCTTCAATAATTAATCCATCACGAGATGTGACAGAGTTTTTAGAAGCCAATGATGGCCAAACTGCATATACTAACGTCACCTTAAATGGTAGTTTTTCACACGATACCAGAAATCGTACCATATTTGCGAACGCTGGCTCACAGCAGACAATCGGCATTAATATGACAATGCCAAGCAGTGATCTGGAATATTATAAAATTCGTTATGTAACGAACACTTATTTTGGTTTAACCAGTGCCACTACGCTATTACTGCGCTCTAATTTGGCTTATGGTAGCGGTTACGGGCAAACCGATGTATTACCATTTTTCGAGCGTTATTTTGCAGGCGGTATTCGTACTGTTCGTGGTTATGATTCCAACTCATTGGGGCCAAGAGACCCTGGAAACGGTTTTACTATTGGTGGTAATATGCGTGTTACTGGTGGCGTTGATTACATATTTCCTATACCATTTGTTGAGAAACCACCAAGTTCAGTACGGCTAAGTCTGTTTTTTGATATCGGCAACGTATTTTTAGATAATTTTAATACCTATAATGCACCAGTTGGCGATAACGGATTTCAAGCGGATCAATTAAGAAGTTCATACGGTATATCACTGGTGTGGATTTCGCCGATTGGGCCGTTAAGGTTTAGTTATGCGCAAACGATTAATGATCAAACATCTGGTGGTAACATAGCAAACGACCCCGCTGATTTTGGCGATAGAATACGTAGATTCCAGTTTAGTATAGGCTCATTCTTCTAAGGAGAAAATAAAGTGAAAAAGTTAGTTGTAAATTTAATATTGTTATCCAGTTTAATATCTGCAAACGTTATTGCTGCAGGTTTAAAAATTGGTGTTGTTAGTGTAGAGAGATTATTAACAGAAGCACCACAAATTGACGCTGTTAATACTTCAATGCTAGACCGATTTGGTCCGCAACGTGATGAATTAAAAAAAGCAGAAACAGAAATTACCAAAATGCAAGAAAACTATAAACGTAATGAACTGGTAATGACTGAAGATAAATTAAATGATTTAAAAAATAAAATCATTACTAAAATTCAGATGTTAAAACAAAAAGAAGGCATGCTTTCTCAAGAAGTAGGCAATGTGCGAAACCAGGAATTGGCAGTGCTACAGCAGCAGGTAAGAGGCATTATTGATGACATCGCTAAAAAAGAAAAATATGATTTAGTATTAAGTGAAGGGGTGGCATTTGCAGACCCTAAATTAGACATTACTGACAAAGTGCTTGATACAATGAAAGCCGCTTTTAAAAAGAAAAAGAAATAAAGCTTTTAAGCAACAAAATTTTTAGTAAACAAGTTCAAGCAAATCAGAGCTAAATAAGTAGGCATCAACATGGCAATAAGACTGTCCGAACTTGCTGAAAAATTAGATTGTAAAATGCATGGTGAAGATTGTCTGATTAACAATGTGTCTGATCTTGATATGGCAAAGAAGGGTGATCTTGCCTTTATCTACAATTTAAAATATCTAGATAAGCTGCATTCAACAAAAGCCTCTGCCATTATTTTAAAAGAGGCGTGGCTAGAAAATTGCACAAAACCAGCGCTAATTTCCGACAATTCTCGTTTGGCCTTTGTTAAAGCTGCCCGATTACTGAACCCTGAAAAACGTTACCAGGCAGGCATTGCTAAAAGTGCTGATGTAGCTGCCGGCGTTAGTTTGCCAGATTCAGTTTACCTCGGTCCCAATGTGGTTATCGAATCAGGTGTGCAGCTAGGAAGCAATGTACAAATAGCCGCCAACAGTGTGCTTTGTTCGGATGTGAGTATTGGCGACAACACTGTTATTCACCCCAACGTAAGTGTTGGTCAGGGCACAAAAATTGGTAAAAATTGTATTGTTTACGCAGGCACTGTTATAGGTTCTGACGGTTTTGGTTATGAAATGGAAGATGGCGCGTATCTTAAAATCCCTCAATTGGGCAATGTTCTGATTGGTGATAATGTCGAAATTGGTGCCAATACGGCGATTGATCGTGGTGCACTACGAGACACAGTAATTAACGATGGCGTTAAGTTAGATAACTTAGTGCAGATTGCTCATAACGTTGTTGTTGGCAAACACACGGTAATGTCAGGGCATTCGGGCATTGCAGGTTCAACCACCGTGGGTGAGTATTGCATAATTGGTGGCGGTGTTGGCATTAGTGACAATATTGAAATGACAGACAATGTTGTTATTTTAGGTAGAACACTGGTTTCATCAAGTATTACTGAACCGGGGGCTTATGCTTCCAGCATGTTAACGGATAATGTTAAAAACTGGCGGAAAAATGCTTTACGTTTTAAACAACTTCATAAAATGGAGAAACGTCTTAAAGCGCTTGAAAGGAAGCCTGAAGAGAAGGCCTGAAGAGAAAAGCTGAAGAGGAAACCTGAAGAGAAAATCTGAAAGGTAAATTGGAAAAATGTGAACAAAAAATTAACACTTAAGTTATTTATTTACCGTAAAATTTAATAGCAATAAATATGCAGAGATTGTTGTGAGTGAAATGTATATAGAAGAAATTAGAAGGTTTTTACCACATAGATATCCTTTTCTATTAGTGGATCGAGTACTTGAATGCAGGCCCGGCGAGTCGATTACTGCAATTAAAAATATCTCAGTGAACGAACCACAATTTACCGGGCATTTTCCAAATCAGGCAATTATGCCCGGTGTGATGATTATTGAAGCATTAGCGCAGGTAACCGGTTTGTTGGGCTTTCGTACAATTAGTGAAGAACCCAGTGAAGATATTTTGTATATGCTAGTTGGTATTGATAATGTTCGGTTTAAGCGGCAGGTAATTCCCGGTGACCAATTAATGTTGAAAGCAAAAATAGAACGTCGTTCTAATATTGTTTGGAAATTTTCCTGCGAAGCCAGTGTTGATGATGAATTAGTTACAGCCGCCAATTTATTGTGCGCAGCCGCACCAAAAGAAAACGATAAAGAATGATTCACCCGCAAGCTATTGTTGATTCTTCTGCAAAAATTGCTGACGATGTAACAATCGGGCCATTTACCGTTATTGGTGCTGATGTCGAAATTGATTCAGGCACAACCGTAGCATCGCACGTCGTCATTAATGGGCCAACAAAAATTGGCAAAGACAACCGGATTTTTCAATTTGCTTCCGTTGGTGAAAAACCACAAGACTTAAAATTTGATGATGAGCCAACAGAGCTTATCATTGGTGATCGTAATACCATTCGCGAATACGTTAACATTCATCGCGGCACACCCGGCGGTGGCAATGTAACAAAAATTGGTAACGATAATTTATTGATGGTCAACGTGCATGTTGCGCATGACTGCATTATTGGTAATAACATTATTCTTGCTAACGCAACCGCTTTAGCGGGGCATGTTGTTGTTGATGATTTTGTTATTCTCGGCGGTTATACCACCGTGCATCAATTCACTCGTATCGGCGCGCACGCCTTCACCGGTTTTTCCACGGCAATTGATCGAGATGTACTACCATTTTTTACCGTAGCAGGAAATCGCGCACGTGCAGTTGGCATCAATAAAGAAGGTCTTAAAAGACGTAATTTTTCAGAAGATAGTATTCGGGCATTGCAGGAAGCTTTTAAATTATTAATTAAGTCTAGTTGCTCACACAAAGTTGCATTGGAACAGGTGGAAGAAATTGCGGCGAAAGATGAGAATGTGCAGATGATGCTGGATTTTCTTGACGCTAGTGAGCGTGGTTGGATTCGGTAGTTTTTTATTGTTTCAGTACGCCAGTAAAAGCTTCCGCTCTCCGGTAACGGCTCCTTGTATTGTCGTTAGTTTTTGTGCAGCTGCCGAGTTATTCACTCTTGGGTCTAGAAACGCCAGTAAATTTTAAAATGTACTTATCAAGCAATCTATCACTCGGACGTAAAACATAAGCGGCGGCGGCAGGCATTAAGCCATAGAAAAACCTTTCTTCGTTGTCTTGAGCGACGAATAAAACTAATACAACGACGACGGCAATGGTTATTAGGGAGTATATAATCCAAGCCTTCTTGGTATAGTTCGCGTATTCCTGTTTAGTTGTCATGTTTTTAGTCTCTGTTAATGGTTGTTGTTATTTCTGAGTTGTTAATATGCTTAGTAAGATAGCACATTATGGATTTTCAAAACATCAAATGCTGGCGTTTCATAAGGGTGACTATCTTTAATCGCCTGTACAGCATCTTTAATTAAATCATCCGCACAAACCATTTCAACTTTTACTTCCCGAACACGCTCAATTTCATCAAGCGAACCAATCGCAGGGCTGCTTCCATCTAAAGGACGGAACTGCCCAACGCCATCAGTCTGCCAGCAACAACTATCATAATTTCCAATTTTTCCAGCGCCAGCATCAAACAACGCTTGTTTAATTTTTTCCACAGAGTTTTCAGGGGCATAAACGCAAATTTTATACATGGTGAATTCTGTTCGGTAAGCTTGAAATAGCTTAGACTATCACCATTGTAAATAGATACAAAATTCCATATTTTTAGAAATAATTAACTTCGGGAAAAAACAAACATGAGTGGTGGTATTCAACTATCGTCTGAAATGATTGCAGACGTTAAAGCCGTGGTGATGAAAAATGACCCTGCGGCTGATAATGATTTATATTTCATGCAGTATTTATCTGCGATAACCGGCTATGTTTTGGCACATCAAGATCAGCCAGATTTAGATAAAAAAAGCCTGCTGAGTGATTTGTCGCATTTTATGGGCCAGGTACTAAACCAAGTCGAGCAGGATATGAAACCCGCTGAAGACGCTTTTGGTGTCTGGAAGCCAGGCGATAGTTAAGAATTATGGAAATTGATTTCTGGTTAGAGCGTTGGAATAATAATCAAACAGGTTTTCATCAAAGACAGGTTAATCCTTACCTTACCTATTTTTATGGGGAAAAAGGACCGGCTGTCGAGCAGCGCGAAAAATTAAAAGTGTTTGTGCCGCTATCGGGGAAAAGCAAGGATATGCTGTGGTTATCGCAAAACAATTATAAAGTTTTTGCGGTTGAGTGTAGCGAACGTGCGGTAAAAAATTTTTATGAAGAAAATGCGTTAAATTATAAACACGCAGAAAAAGATGAATACGCTTTGTATCAATCTAGTGACTTACCTTCGATTATCGAAATATTACGAGGGGATTTTTTTGGCTTAACGCAAGAAGTTTTAACGGGTGTGACTGATATTTTCGACAGAGCATCACTTGTTGCCTTGCCGTTGGAGATGCGCAAGCAGTACGTTGAAAAAATGGTCGAGTTGCAATTGCCTGGCATTCGTACTTTATTGGTTACTCTAACGTTTAATCCCGAAGAAATGAACGGCCCTCCATTTTCTGTTACCGAAGAAGAAGTGAACGATTTGTATTTAGAAAATTTTTCAGTGCAAAAATTACTTTCAAAAAATGTGATTGACGAAGAGAATGGACTAAAAGGTCGAGGTTTAACCGCATTAACAGAAACTGTTTATAAATTAGTCCGTAAAAGCTAGCCATTAAAATTAATCAAAAGAAGAGTTAAATAATCCATGTCATCAGTAATGTCAGAAGATAGTTCCGCATCCACAGCCGCACCGACGGTTAACCACCATCCTTCATTTAAATGGATTCGTAGCGAGCGTATCGATTCGCTAAATTTAACGTTGCAGGAATATCAACACATAAAAACCGGCGCACTGCATTACCACATGGATGCCGACAATGTTGAAAACGTTTTTTTAGTGGCGTTTAGAACAGTGCCAATGGACTCAACTGGCGTTGCACATATTCTTGAACACACCTCACTTTGTGGTAGTAAAAAATATCCCGTACGCGACCCGTTTTTTATGATGATACGTCGCTCACTTAATACGTTTATGAATGCTTTTACCAGCAGTGACTGGACCGCGTATCCGTTTGCCAGCCAAAATAAAAAAGACTTTAATAATTTAATGGATGTGTACCTGGACGCAGTATTTTTTACGCGTTTGGATGAACTGGATTTTTTACAAGAAGGGCATCGTGTTGAATTTAAAGAAACTGATAATATTAATAGTGAGCTTGAATATAAAGGTGTTGTATTCAATGAAATGAAAGGTGCAATGAGTTCGCCGGTGAGTGTGTTATGGCAGCAGGTTAGTAAATATCTTTATCCAACCTCAACCTATCATTACAACAGTGGTGGTGAACCACAGGATATTCCTGATTTAAGTTACCAGCAATTAAAAGATTTCCATCAAACGCATTACCATCCGAGTAATGCTGTTTTTATGACTTTTGGGGATATTTCTGCTTTTGAACACCAGCAAAAGTTTGAAGCGCAAGCGCTAAATTCTTTTGAAAAATTAAACGTAGAAATAACAGTACAACCTGAGAAACGTTATTTATCACCGTTGATTGTCGAAGAAGCTTATGCTTACGATATTGTTGGTGACGATACCACTGATGATAAAACGCACCATGTAATGAGCTGGTTGCTCGGTCCATGTACGTCACTTGACGATATGATGAAGGCAAATTTATTGTCACAAGTTTTATTTGATAATAGTTCGTCGCCATTACGACAAGCATTAGAAAAAACAGACTTAGCCGCAGCACCTTCACCTTTATGTGGACTCGAAGATTCTAATTACGAAATGTGTTTTTTATGCGGCGTTGAAGGCAGCAAAGTTGAAAATGCCCCCGCTTTTGAAAAGTTGGTATTGGATGTATTAAACGATGTCGCCACAAATGGTGTGCCACATGAAAAACTTGAAGCCGTGTTGCATCAACTAGAATTAAGTCAGCGTGAAGTCGGCGGTGACAGTTATCCTTTTGGTTTGCAATTAATTCTTAGTGGTTTGACGGCAGCCATTCATCGTTCTGATCCAGTATCGCTACTTAATCTTGACCCTGTTATTGAATCGTTAAGAGAAGACATTAAAGACCCTGAGTTTATTAAAAATTTGGTGCGTGAATTATTACTCGATAATCAACACCGTGTACGTTTAACACTCCGTCCAGATGAAAATTTAAGTCAACGCAAAGAGCTAGCAGAAAAAGCACATCTTGCTACTATCCGTGCAGCAATGAGTGATGATGATAAAGAGCATATTGTTAAGCAGGCAACGGCATTAGCTGAACGACAGTTGCAGGAAGATAACCCTGAAATATTACCGAAAGTTGATTTACAAGATGTACCCGCAGAAATTAAAATTCCGCAAGCAACAAAGCAAAAAATTTCTGGAACTGATTCAACGATTTATAAGCAGGGTACTAACGGTATTGTTTACCATGAAATTGTTTGTCAGTTACCAGCGTTAACGGATGAAGAGCTTGCGTTGTTACCTTATTATTCTTCCTGTTTGACTGAGCTTGGTTGCGGCGATAAGAATTATTTACAAATGCAGGAATGGCAATCAAGTGTTAGCGGGGGTATTCACGCATCGCAAAGCATTCGTGCGTATACCGATAATGAACAGAAAATTCGCGCTTATTATGTATTTTCTGGAAAAGCATTAAGTAGAAATAATAAAAAATTAGCTGAACTTATGTGGCAAACAATCGACAGCGTTCGTTTTGATGAAGAAGAACGTATTGTCGAATTGATTACGCAAATGCGTTCACGTCGTGAGCGTAGTGTTACTGACAGTGGACATTCATTAGCGATGTCGGCAGCAGCAAGTGGTTTAAGTCCAATTGCTTCACTTCATCACCAGTTTTCTGGGTTGGCGGGCATTCAATCACTCAAAGCCCTCGATGACTCGCACCTGGATGGTTCGCGCAAAAAAGAATTAGACAAAGAAAAAGCTGCGATTAAACAAACCGCGCAATTATTTTCTTCACTTCATCAAAAAATAAAAGCTGCCGCTAAAACTTATATGCTGACAGTCGAAGCAGACAAAGTTGATGAAACAATTAAAGAATTTGAAGAAGTTTGGCAACAGACAGATTCAAACGTTAACGATTTATTCAGCCTACCTAAAACAAAACAGCAGACAAAACAAATGTGGATAGCCAATACGCAAGTTAACTTCTGTGCAAAAGCGTATGCCTCGGTCACCATGGAACATACTGATGCTGCCGCTTTATCTGTACTTGGTGGTTTTTTGAGAAACGGTTATTTACATACAGCCATTCGCGAACAGGGCGGTGCTTACGGTGGTGGTGCAACACAAGATACCAACACGGCAGTCTTTAAATTTTATTCTTATCGCGACCCACGTTTAAGTGAAACGTTAGATGATTTTGATAACGCGATCAACTGGATGTTAGATAACGAGCACGAAGCACGCCAACTGGAAGAAGCTATTTTAGGTGTTGTCGGTGGCATGGATAAACCGGGTTCACCTGCAGGTGAAGCAAGAGCAGCATTTCATAATGAATTGCATGACAGAACCCGAGAAAAATTGCAGCTATTCCGTCAGCGTGTGCTTGAGGTTAGCATGAGTGATCTTAAACGTGTAACCGAAACATACCTTAAAAAAGGTGAAGCAAGTACGGCTGTTATTACCAGTGCTGCGACACATGAAGAAGCCGGTGACCTGGGGCTAGATGTAATACATTTGTAATCCTGTATACCCCTGTAACGAAAGTGTTTTAACTGACACTTACACTGATAAAATGCGCACTTAAATTCACCGGTGATAAAAAAATGTCAGAACAATACAAACTTGTTGAAACCCGCTTGCAGGAAAAACTTGCTAACGGCACTACGCGCTGCAACTTATGTTTATGGCGCTGTAAAATAAGTCATGGTCAGCGTGGTTTTTGTCAGGCGCATGTTAATCGTGACGGTACTTTGTATAATCTTTCTTACGGTATTTTGTCATCCATCGATATTGATTTCATCGAAGAAAAACCGATAAAACATTATCGCCCAGGCACGAAAGTAATGTCGGTGGGTAGTTTTGGTTGTAACTTCCGTTGCGGTGGTTGTCATAACCTGGATATTTCCTGGGGAGTAGAAGCATTAGATGGTCTGGCGAAAGGTAAGTCCACAGAAGTTTGGGTGCCGCCACAAGAACTGGTTGATTCAGCGCTTCGTGCTGGTGTGCATGGCATTGCTTTTACTTATTCTGAGCCTGCAGTATGGCTGGAATATGTGCTCGATGTTTGTGAGTTAGCGCATGAAGCGGGTTTGTATACGGTTTATGTCTCCAATAGTTTTGTTACTGACGAAGCTTTGGAATTAGTTGCTGGCAAGATTGATGTGTTGTGCTCCGATGTAAAAAGCATGCGCGATGACTTTTATCAGGACATCTGTAAACCGGCAAAAGTTGAGCAAATTTTAGCGTCAATTAAAAAAGCGCATGAGCTAGGTATTCACGTAGAAACACGCACCAATATCATTCCCGGGAAAAATGATGATCCCGAAGAACATTATGAAATTGCTTGTTGGATACGCGATAATCTTGGTGCTGACAGTCCATGGCATGTAACGCGTTTTTTCCCTGCTTACAAACTTAGCGATGTGCCAGCAACGCCAGAATACATGCTGTATGACGCGGAAGCTGAAGCAAAACGTGCCGGGTTAAACAATGTTTACGTGTATAATGACAAAGGTTGTGACTGCGCAACGGAGAACCGACCCATTGAAGTCTATCTGAGTAGTAGCGCAGAAGAATTACGTCAGATAAAACAGTGCGTCGAAGATTGTTGTGGTGATGAAGGTGTACTACTTAAAAAATACGAATATGTACATGAGCGTGAAAGTGAAAAATATCAAAAGAATAATTAGAGGTTAATAATGACAAATACAGTGCAATGTGTAGTTTTAAAAATTGAAGCGGAAGCGATGGATTCACCACCACATCCAGGTGATTTAGGTGTACGTATTTTTGAAAACGTTTCAAAAGAGGGTTGGAAGCAATGGTTGGAACGTTTAACCACCATTATCAATGAAAATGGCTTAAATACAGCTGATACTAAAAATCTTGAACTGATTGAAAAACATATGCTGGGTTTCTTTTTTGGCGAAGGTGACCACGGGCAAGTACCTGCTGGTTTTAATGCTGGCGGTGGTGGCGGTAAAAAATAATAAATTTGTTCCACGTCTTAAAGTACTTTGTTAAAAGTTTACCTACTAAGGAATAGTTGCACTTGTGCTTTAAAAAATTAAAACCACTACATCCTGTGGTTTATATGATAAACATAAATTAAATTCTAGTTTTTTTAAATAAATGCTTGCTTGTTAATGATAATTGATGATATAAGATTTTCTAACGTAAGGGCTAACGTTAGAATAACCTTGTAAGTATTTGGAATTTATAGGAGTAGTAACCTCTCCAACTTACAAACTAAATGCGTATAAAAATAATAATATAAAACACGTTTTGGGGTAGGGTACAATAATGAGAGAAGTAACAGCGAATTCTAATAAAGAAGATCTGGAGACTGGTGTCTTGATGATGCAAGTTGATGATGATATTGAGTGTGATGACGTTGAGATAGACGACGAAGATCACGCGTCGGATGTAAAACTAGAAACAAAAAGGAAATCAGCCAGTGCTAAAAAGACTGACGTTGATCCTGATGCAAAGGTTAATCGTAAAGAGCTTGATGCAACAAGATTGTACCTGCGCGAAATAGAAGGTTCGCCACTGCTAACAGCAGAGGAAGAAGTTTTTTATTCTCGTAAAGCTTTAAAAGGCGATATGGATTCTCGTAAAAAAATGATCGAATGTAATCTTCGTTTAGTGGTGAAGATTGCTCGTCGTTATATGAACCGAGGTTTGGCTTTGCTGGATTTGATTGAAGAAGGCAATTTGGGTTTGATTCGCGCGGTTGAAAAATTCGATCCTGAAAAAGGTTTCCGTTTTTCTACATACGCTACCTGGTGGATTCGTCAAACCATCGAACGTGCATTGATGAATCAAACACGTACCATTCGTTTACCTATCCATGTAATTAAAGAATTAAATGTGTATCTGCGGGCTGCTCGTGAACTTGAGCAAACCATGGATACCGAACCCACCGCTGACGACATTGCAAAAATGCTGAATAAGCCAGTTGCAAATGTTGAAAAAATGTTGGGTCTGCGTGATCGCGTAACTTCGGTTGACGTGCCTATAGGTAAAGAAAATGATCGCCCATTATTAGAAATCGTTGCAGATGAACGCGTACCCGCGCCACCTGAAATGTTGCAAAACGATGATGTTATGGCAAACCTTGGTGTCTGGTTAGATCAGCTAGATACAAAGCAACGCGAAGTGTTGGTACGTCGTTTTGGTTTAAATAATCATGAACGTACAACATTAGAAGATGTTGGTAAAGAGTTAGGGGTGACACGTGAACGTGTTCGTCAAATTCAAATGGATGCACTAAAACAGTTGCGAAAAATTCTGGAAAACCAGGGTTTTTCTGAGGCTCTGCTGTTCCAGGACTAATATTCCAAGACTAATGTTCCAGGACTAATGTTCCAGGATTAATATCCCAAGATTAATATCCCAAGATTATAATCTCAATTTTAATGTCATCCTGAGCGGTAGCCAAAGGATCTTATTCTGCACACGCTATAAAGTGCTCACAGTCAAGATCCTTCGGCTACCGCTCAGAGTAGTATCAGTGAATAAATTTGTATTTATAAAATCAACCCAGCCACAACTCCACGACCTTCACTCATCAAAATATTATACGTCCGGCAAGCTGCACGGGTATCCATAAAATCAACACCAATGCTGCGTTTAATAATGGCGGAATAAATTTCGACGGCTGGAAAAATCAATTTACTGCCGGTGCCAATAATAATCAGTTCAGGATCCAGCGATAGTATCTGCTCAACATGGTTTGATGCCAGCTGCGCTATCGTCGCAACCTCCCAATTTTCATTAAGAACAGTGTTAGCAACAATAAGACTTTGCTGAAACCGTTTGCCATTAATAGAAACGGTGTCGTTGTCATAAGCGGTTATAACATAACCCTCTTCCTGACTATCTTGTGCGAATTTCATAGTGTGACTTCTAAGGTGTTTTACGCTGCGAGTGAAAAAACATATGTTACACGTAATAAGGCGAATGCAGTAGAATATGCGCTTTCAAATTTAACGCTACGTGGAGAAAATTTTGGATGCAGTTAAAGTTGGTTTATTAGGTTTGGGTACAGTTGGTGGTGGTACTGCCACTGTTTTAATTAGAAATGCAAAAGAAATTCAGTCGCGCCTGGGTCGAGAAATTCAAATCTCGCATGTTGCTGGTTTAGATATTGCTTCGCAGACCATTGTTAATCCTGAGACAACCAAATTAACCGAAGATGCATTTGAAGTCGTTAACGACCCAGAAGTAGAAATTGTCGTTGAGCTAATTGGCGGTTACACACTGGCAAAAGACCTGGTGATGAAAGCCATCGAAAACGGTAAACATATCGTTACCGCTAACAAAGCTTTAATCGCAACTCACGGCTCGGAAATTATGAAAGCGGCTGCTGAGCAGGGCGTAAGTGTTAGCTACGAAGCGGCGGTTGCTGGCGGTATCCCCATCATAAAAGCTATGCGCGAAGGTTTAGCCGGTAACCAAATTCAATGGGTCGCAGGTATTATCAACGGCACTGGTAATTTTATCCTGACTGAAATGCGCGACAAAAGCCGTGACTTTTCTGATGTGCTTAAAGAAGCACAAGAACTTGGTTACGCCGAAGCCGATCCAACCTTTGATGTTGAAGGTATCGATGCGGCGCATAAGCTAACAATTCTTGCCTCGCTAGCGTTTGGTGTTGAACTTCAGTTTGAGAAAGCGTATACAGAAGGCATCAGAAAAATTACCACAGAAGACATGGTTTATGCCGAAGAATTGGGTTATCGAATTAAACATTTAGGGCTGACACGCAAAACAGAGAAAGGTATCGAGTTACGTGTACATCCAACATTGATCCCCGAAAAACGTTTAATCGCCAATGTTGATGGTGTAATGAATGCTGTGCTGGTTTACGGTGATGCGGTCGGCCCAACGTTGTATTACGGCGCAGGCGCAGGCGCAGAACCAACCGCATCGGCAGTGGTTGCAGATATTATCGATACAGTAAGAACCATCGATGCGCCGTTACATCATAAAGTCCCCCTGCTTGGTTTTCAGAATGATGCCATGCGTGAGACGCCGATATTACCGATTGAAGATGTTGAAACGGCTTATTATCTGCGTATGCAGGCAGAAGATAAACCGGGTGTATTGGCGGAAGTGTCAGACACGTTTGCAAAAAATAGCATCAGTATCGAAGCGGTTTTGCAGAAAGAAGCGGTCAGTGGTGAGAACAGCGTGCATTTGATTATGCTGACGCAAAAATGTATTGAGGCAAATGTAAATCAGGCAATTACGGCAGTTGAGAGCTTGACTTCAGTGCAGGGTGATGTTGTTCGAATTCGTATGGAACATTTGGATTGATTTGAATTTTTGCCTTCATTTTTATAAAGAGAGCTTTGCACGATGTAGATTTTTCATCGTAGCAAGGAAAAGATGCAGCTTACACGAAGTTTATCACTATGTGACCCCGTACTTTTCAGGAATTTTTAATGCCGCTACGGTGGAAAAGATGCTTCGTGCAAAGCTCTCATAAAGCGTAAATTGCTCCATTATAAAGCCCTGTATGAGTCAGAAAACAGACCATTATTTTCTGCAAGTATTAATATTACAAGCCAGCAAAGCACCAACATGACTTACGAAACCTTCAATGATTTTTGCCGTTCATTACCGGCTACTACACATGTCATTCAATGGGGAAATTCTCATGTATGGAAAGTGGCAGGGAAGGTGTTCGCAATTGGCGGTTGGGAAAAAGTTGATAAACCCGCGTTTACATTTAAAACGTCTGAATTCGATTTTCTTTTTTTGAGTGATGAACCCGGTTACCGTCCAGCGCCTTACTTTGCTTCTCGCGGGATGATATGGATACAACAGTTTGATGCGCCAGATACGGAGGATGATGAACTTTTATACTATCTCAAAGAATCTCACCGCATTGTTTCATTAGGATTAACCAAGAAAAAGCAAAAAGAACTGGGTCTCAACCAAGGTTAGTTATGGCAAAATTAGTTGTGGCAAAATTAGCCATAGCAAAATCAGCTATGAAAAAAATAGTTATGGTCAAACCAGCTATGGTCTTTTGAGCTTTGCAAAATCGTAAACAAAAAAACCAAAAAAAGCCCCGATAAACGGGGCTTTTTTTGTGGGTAAGTTTAAGCTTGATTAATCTCTACCAGACAATGCACCTAAAATGTTAAGTAGGTGAATGAAGATATTAAAAATACTCAAGTACATGCCAACAGTCGCAAGTATGTAATTAGTTTGCTCCCCACGAATAATCGCGCTGGTATCATAAAGAATAAAGCCGCTCATGATAAGAATAACCACTGATGATATTGCCAGTGACAGCGCAGGCATCTGTAAGAAAATATTTGCAACGATAGCAACTAAAGCGATAACCATACCAACCATTAAAAAGCCAGCCATAAAGCTAAAGTCTTTTTTACTTGTCAGTGCGTAACCTGATAAACCAAGAAAAATAAGCCCTGTGCCACTAAAAGCCGTTGCAACAATTTGTCCGCCATTCGCCATTTGCATGTAAGCATTTAGCAGAGGGCCGATGCCAAATCCTAATAAACCGGTAATACCAAAAACCACCCAAATGCCTTTTGATGAGTTGGCAGTGCGTGGCAGTGCAAACCAGATTAACCCCATTGCACCCAGCATAGTAAACAAACCGACGCCGCGAGGTGGTTCGATTGCCATAGAGACTAATGCCATAAATACGCTAAAAAAGAGCGTTGCGGATAGCAAAGCATAAGTATTCTTTAAAACTTTATTGGTTGTCAGTATCTGTGATTCCGAACGTGTAATAGACTGCATGTTTTTTACCTTTGAATGAAATTTAACTCAACTACTGTGTACAAGCTTAGCACTTTTTTATGCCATATTGTCTATTTTTAGATTATCTTCAACCATCCCTAAGTCATTCATTTAAACCACAAAATAAACAGGTGTTTATCAGCTACTTTATAAGACAGGAAAGCGATTTAAAAGTTGCTTTTGATGTCGTTAATTTTTCCGTTGTCTTACCAGAAGCTATGGTCGAATTGCGCTATTTCAAGTATATTTTATCGTCGCTGGAATATTGCTACTGGAATATCATCACTGGAATATCGCCACCAGAAAGAAAGTTTGACGTGGGCAGGTTACTGGTTTTTAGGGTTGGCTAATTTATATTTTGCTGTTTACCAACATCCTGTAAATTGTATTGCTTTAATTTTCGATATAGCGTGCGTTCGCTAATGCATAATTCGCCTGCAACTTTCGCACGGTGGCCATCGTGCTGGTGTAATAGTGATTCTATGTGTGTTGCTTCAACATCAACTAACGAGCGGTTAGTAGTGGGCGCAGTGGCTTTTATAGTTCGTGATTGTTTGCGGCGGTCAGCCAGTGGGTTGATATAAACACTAGTGAAATTGTTTAGCTGCAACAAATCAGGGGTGACAAGCCCTGCGGTCGAGGCAGTAACGGATTTTTGCAATATATTATGAAGCTCGCGTATATTGCCGGGGTAATCATATTGTTGTAATACGAGCAAAGCTTCTTCCGATATTCGACCTGCTGTGCCATTAGGAGAATGGATTTTTTTCAGCAGAGTTTTTACCAGGGGTGCTATATCCGAACGGCGTTCCCGTAGTGGTGGAATGGTGATAGAAATACCTGCAATTCGATAATATAAATCAGCTCGAAAAGTGCCCTGTTCCACCATTTTTCGCAGGTTATCATGTGTTGCGCAGATAACACGAACATCAACATGAAGATCTTTTCGACCACCAAGTCGCCGGTAGTGACCAGTTTCAAGTACGCGTAATAACCGACCCTGCAACGCTAGTGGCACTTCACCAATTTCGTCGAGAAATAAAGTACCGTTTTTAGCTGATTCAACCAGTCCAGTGCGGCGACCAACGCAACCAGTAAATGCGCCGCGCTCGTGGCCAAACAACTCGCTTTCAAAAATGCCCTCAGAAATAGACGCGCAATCAATCGAAATAAACGGTTGTGCTTTACGGCTGGATTTAAAATGAATAAATTTTGCTGCCAACTCTTTACCAACACCGCTTTCACCATTAAGCAAAATAGGGGCATCTGCGCTCGCAGCGCCAGCCATTTCTTCGATGCAAGCCAAAAATGCCGGTGAGGTGCCAAGCATGCGTTGTTTGTCACAGCTTAATTCGTTATTTTTGGTAATGGGGAATACTGCCTCACCCAAATATAATTCGCCATCTGTACCGTAAACTGGCGAGCCTTTAATACGAACATGTTCCTCCTCATTGTTATAATCATAATGAATGTGCAAAACTTGATGCGGTGCTTTAGTTTCAAAGACTTTTTTGTGTGGGCAATCTTCACCGTTCAAATGGCAGGGAACATCCGAGTGGTGCGACACCTGGTGACATTTACTGCCAATAATCTCGTCGCTGCTGATACCATAAGACGTGTAATAGGCTTTATTGGCTGCGACAATATTGTAGTCTTTATCAATAACCACAAAACCGTTATCAGTAGCGTCGATAATACTTTGTAAATTAATAGGCGTAGCGTTTGAAAATGGCATAGTATGAATCCTTTGGCTGTCATAATGACATAATTTTTTTGCAGTATAATGAAGTAACTACGACAATTCAATTGTTTATGTTAGTTTGCAGTTGCATAAATATGCCAAACTGGCAGATTTGTAATGGAGCAACTGTCATGAAGACAATTAATTTTAGAAAGTAAGGTAAAAACTAATGCATATATTTTTTTTTCAGAGGCACCTAATCCAGGTTGAATACTTGATGGAATCACGTAACATACGCGCTTTCTCAAATGTAGAGATTTAGGAAGGGTGGCTGAGCGGTTGAAAGCACCAGTCTTGAAAACTGGCAAGGGTTTATAGCCCTTCGTGGGTTCAAATCCCACCTCTTCCGCCATTAAAAATAGATAAGCTCTTGATAATTCAAGAGCTTTTTTATTGCCTGAATATTTCTATCTACGTTTTTATCTACACTCAAAACGTAGATATGCAGCTTTTATTGTTTTCCTATCTATATAATAGCTAAATTCCGTTTGTCGGCTACACTTGACAATAATAGCCATAACCGTGAAACTTTCATGGTAGAGGACTATCGAACATGACAAGCGATAACATTATCCGATTTCGTCGCTTATCGAGAGATCAAGCTGAGATACTTATTCATGAAATATCCCGTGATTCAAAGCGGGTTGTTTTGAGTCGACATGCTAAAGAAAGGATGATTGAACGTCGAGTAACTTTTAAAGAGGTTATTGTTTGTTTAGATCGTTTTACATTTTTTGAAGAGCCAAGCTGGTCAACAACTCATCACGGTGGGTATCGCATGACGATTGAAGCACGGTCTACAGATCACTATTTGCGTATTGGCTTGAGCTTGAATAATGACACTGATGCTGAAGATGGCGAAGATAACTACATATTGATTATTACCGTAATTGATATTTAAAGGGGAATGATAATGTATCACTATACTGAAAGTGGTTTACCAAATGTATACTTACGTGGAGGCTATATTGCGCGTGTTATAGATGGTGAAGAAGCTGTTTCTATACACGACTTAAATGGTTTGCATAAAGCTATCGGTCAGGACATTATCAGCAGATCACCAGCACTGACTGGTGATGAAGTAAGATTTCTTCGTAAAGAAATGGATTTAACCCAGAACTCTTTTGCTAACATTATTGGTGTTAGTGAAGACACTGTTCGCAATTGGGAGAATGGTCGTAATGGTGTTGGTAGACCAGAAGATATTCTCATTCGTGGTTTTTATCATGAGACGGTTAACGATGATAGTGGCTTACGTAAAATCATTGAAAATATTGCACGTTTGAATCGTGAGATTGCGGAAGATGAACGTCAGATGAATTTTGAAGAAACGCCTGATGGTCTTTGGCAGGTTGCTGCATAAATAATCTTACAAATTTGCGGTTTTTCCAACCCTTTTTGTGTGAATCAATGTACTGTGTGTTGCATTCTTCTTCCGCCAAACACAAAAAAAGCCCCACCCCAATAACATTTGGGCGGGGCTTTTTTATTGCCCTGTTGAAGTGCTCATTACTTTAATTGCAAGTGTTTAGCCAGTCTTGTTCCATCTGTCGAAGCCACCAGTCGAAAATAATTTATATATATACTCAAGTTTTATCTTAATCAGCCGATATTTTTCATGCAAGATTTTGGAAAGACATTGTTTTTTTGCAGACTTTGAAATATAAATCAATTTAAACGGGTATAACGATGAAAAATATAAAATGGCAATGTTTTGTCATAATGATTTTTAGTTTTTGTGGCGAAGTTATAGCGATGGGAAAAATTACGCCTAGCGATGTGTATCAGCAAACAGACAATGTGATTGCGGAAATCATTTTAATTCGAAAAGCGTTAAACGTTCAAGTTGCAGGTAAAAACCCTGGTTTGCAATTTAATAAAAAACCTTTGCATGTATTAACCAAATCGATCGAATTACAGGAAAAAATCGCTACTGCGCAAGAAAAAAATAATGTAAAAAAAACAAGTTTATCGGTGCTTCCTTTACGCAAAATCACCCCGGAAGATGTACTGGCAAGTGCCCTGCATAGCTTGGATGGTTTGCGTAAGCTAAAAGCTGGATTAGGAATCAATGAGATAATTAATGATGCACCTTTGATTGCTGGAAAATCGCCTTCGGATGTTTATGAAAACATGTGGCGTGCATCATATTTAATGGATGCTGTCTCGGGTGCGATTAGTCCAAATGATGTATTTCGAAATACTAAAGTAATTCAGGCAGACTTAAAATTTATTAGCGAACATTTAGGCGTGTCGCCACCTGATGAACTCCCAATTTTTCTTGAAGGCATGACACCAAAAGATGCCAATATCGAAGGTTATAAAAATTTACACCGTATATATCGGCTGCAGAAAAACTTAAAAATGCAATTAGTGAGAGTTTCTGATTTTCCTGTTGGTAAAGCTTCTCCCTCAGATGTTTACGATACAACCAATACTATTCTTGGTGAATTGGTAAGAATAAAAATCAAAATAGGTCTAAATAAATCGTTAGAATCTTTCGCCGATTTTAATGAGAAAACACCTTCTGATGTACATAAAGAATTACGCACAATTGGTATTTTAATAGAGCAGTTAACTAATTCAATATAACAGTTTAACCTAATGTATTCAAAAATAAATATACATACATACATATTCATAGGTAATACATAATGAACGCTATAAAATTAAAATTTTTCAACCTTGGGTTGCGTTACAAAATATCATCTCTTCCCATTATTATGTCACTTTTTTTACTGACTACCGGCTGCTTAACATGGTTTGAGTTAAACGTTGTTGACGACTCTGTTAGCGAAGTTAATGAACAATATGCGCCAATCGCTAAGCATACGGCTAAATTAGTTGGGAATGTACTAAAGATTGAGTTGGCTATTGAAAACTATTTGCTGACAAAGTCACAAAAATATGTCGCGCAGTTTACAAGATTACATACTGACGGACAGCAAGTATCAGGTCGTCTTAAAGATTATATAAGTGATGAGGTTCAGCTTGAACAGATTAATAATGTTATTTTAAAAATAAGTCAACATGATGCATATTTTTCAGAAGGCGTTGTGCCTTACATTAACGAAAGAATACGATTAGTTGGGGAAATTGAAGAAGAAATTATTCCGGATATGCTCACTATTCTCAATTATATGAACAATGTGTCACAAACTAAAAATAATTTTACGCTGGTGAATAAAACATCATCATTGATGAAAAAACTCATTGAAGCAGAAAGTCATTTATTGTCATATCAACTTTCACATAAACGAACAGAAGCTGAAATATTTCGTTTGCAATTAATGGCAGCGGAGAATATTTGGTTTGATATGGAAATTATATTAAATAAAGCAGAAGGTAATAATACGCAAATGACAGAATGGTTATTCTCAGTTAATAAACTGATGTTAAGTTATATCGAAACCTCTGAGAGAATTTTTGCAAATATTGTTGCAACAAACCACCTTGTTGAAAAGCAATTAATGCCTACGGGTGTTGAAATTATTAATTTAGTTGATTCTATAGCAGATAACTCCTGGCAGGGACTGGGTGCAGCAGGTCGCAGTGTTGAAAATGCTATTTCACAAACGTTTTTAATAATATCTATTGTAACGATGTCAGCCATCTTAATTGGTTTGTTACTGACTATATTTATTACCCGCGCTATTACTGGTCCAGTGGCTTATGCAGTAGGAGTGGCAGAGTCGGTTGCCAATGGTGACTTAACACGCCATATCGATAATGTGTCATCAGATGAGACCGGGCAATTGCTTTTATCACTAAATACGATGCAACTAAATTTGCGCAAACGTATTGAAAAGGATAAGGCGATTGCCGAAGAATCCGGGCGTATTGCAAAAGCGTTAGATGTTGCTAATGCCAATGTAATGTTGGCTGATGCAAGTAACAATATTATTTATATAAATACTGCAGCAAAAGCATTATTCGAGGAAATTGTTGAAGAAGTTGCAAAAGGTATTCCAGAAATTGATGTAAAAAATATGCTTGGAACAAATCTTGAAGTATTCAAGAGTGATGATTTAATCAACAAGTTAAGTGATGGTTCAAAAGATAGTTTGCGTTCTCAGTTGGAAATAGGGGATGCTGAGATGTTAATTGTGGCTAATCCGGTGTTTACTGAGAATGGCGTACGAGCGGGAACAGTTGTTGAGTGGCAAGATCAGACAGCGCAAAATAAAGTGATTAATCGCTTAGTTGACGCGGCAGGTTCTGGTGATTTTAGCACTCTGGAAATAGGTAAAAGTAGCGACCAAAATTATATTGAATTAGCTGGCAGTATTAATAATATGTTGAGTAAAACCGGCACTACCATTGATGAAGTAGTTGCAGTGCTGGAGAGTTTGGCTGATGGTGATTTACGCAATAGTGTTAATGGTGAATACCAGGGTGTTTTTAGCCGATTACAAATTAGCGTTAATCGTACTATTGATAAACTTTCTGATGTACTGGGTGCGGCAAAAATTAACTCTGAAACGGGTGTTGCAACTGCTTCCAAAGTTAGTACTGCCGCAGCTGATATTGGCAGAGGTTCATCTGAACAGGCAGCGTCATTGGAAGAAATTTCTGCATCAATGGAACAGATGTCTGCCAATATTCGCCAAAGTGCTGATAACGCAGGACAGACTGAACAAATAGCAACGCAAGCGGCAGTTGATGCAGGTGAGGCCGGAGAAGCTGTGAAAACATCCGTAGGTGCGATGAATGATATTGCGCAAAAAATATCAATTATTGAAGAAATTTCACGGCAAACAAATTTGCTAGCATTAAATGCAGCCATTGAAGCAGCACGTGCAGGTGAGCACGGTAAAGGTTTTGCAGTTGTTGCCGCTGAGGTGCGTAAATTGGCAGAGCGTTCACAAGATGCAGCCAGTGAAATCGGTGAATTAGCCATGACAACGATGGATGTTGCTGAACAAGCTGATATAAAACTTGCCAGCTTGGTGCCTGATATTCAAAAAACCGCTGACCTTGTTCAAGAAATAAGCGTTTCTGTAAAAGAACAAGATGTTGGTGCTGATGAAATTAATAAAGCCATACAGCGGCTTGATACGGTGGTTCAAGCTTCTGCGACGGCGGCAGATGGTTTGTCTAATGCTTCACAAGAGCTACTAAAAATGTCAGATAAGCAGAATATTGCGATGGAGTTTTTTACTTTGAATATTACTGATCCAGACGAGCAGCCCGAAGCTACAGTAATGGCAGAAATACCAGAGTTATTAAGCGTTGGTAATGGCTAACATTTTTTCTCTGAGAATTATGCCGGCGATGTTTACTAATTTACACCACCTTACAGCTCATTTCTGTTAAGGG
>UOFD01000028.1_pt1 | contig 48425 bp, 41 predicted proteins | sample 1990101 | NCBI WGS metagenome assembly UOFD01 (sample SAMEA4728526, study PRJEB27164) | hydrothermal vent metagenome | biome: marine basaltic hydrothermal vent biome; feature: marine hydrothermal vent; material: mineral | place: Pacific Ocean | collected 2011-06-14/2011-07-23 | depth 1741 m | reverse complement strand
TTTTTTCAGGTGATTGCAAACTATTTATAATATTTACAGACGCATCGCTAATATTATTATTTTCCAAATTCAACGATATTGCCTGCGTTGCCAGATATGAATCTGTCATAACCACAGGGTGATATTGATTTAAGGCAATAGCCAAGCCGCCGAAATTATCATTCACAATAAGTAATGATGTGTTTTCTGTTAGCAGCTTATTTTCAGAAAGGTGATGTAATAGGTATTCATCTGCCGCATCCCAAGCACGTAAGTTTTCTTTCTTTCCAGATTTTTCTTTTTTGAGCGGAAACCGATTTAAGGTAAAGTCGCCTTGCGGAGCTTTTAATGAGTTCACAGCAAATTTCAAATATTAACAAAAATGCTATTGTCTCACACTTACCTACATAGCGACTTAAAAGGTACTAATGAGTCGGCAAGAAAGGAGCCTCGCTATTCAAAATACGCTATAAATACGTCCTTGTAGGCTCGACATCCACATCCATGTGGCTGACAATTTTGAATAGCGAGCACTCTTTTTTCATGTATCGGCAATAACTCAAAAAAAATCATCCGTTACTGTCTTTATTTTTACTGAGAGCTTTGCACGATGTAGATTTTGCGTCATAGCAAGGCAAAAATGACTAAAAAAACGCAGCTTACACGTAGTTTATCACTACGTGACCCCGTACTTTTTAGGCATTTTTAAAGCTTCCGCTCCTCGGCAATTGCTCCTGCATTGCCCTACTACCTCCCATCCATGGGCGTATGCTAGCGCACCTTACCTACATCCATATAGGTAACGACGCCGCTATGGTGGAAAAGATGCTTCGTGCAAAGCTCTTTTACTGTATTTGCTCTCTCAAAACTCCTGCAGCAGACACCATATTTTTCATCGCCAAATCCACTTCTGACCAATCCCGTGTTTTTAAGCCACAATCTGGGTTCACCCATAAACGTTGCGCTGGTATGCGTTTACTGGCCTTGTGCATTAAATCAATCACCTGTTGCTGGCTTGGCACATTCGGCGAATGAATATCATAAACACCAGGACCAATATCATTTGGGTATTCAAAATCAACAAATGCATCCAACAATTCCATATCTGAACGCGAGGTTTCGATGGTGATTACATCCGCGTCCATCGCTGCAATAGATTGTATTATGTCGTTAAATTCTGAATAACACATGTGTGTATGAATTTGTGTATCACCCTCAACACCGCTGGATGAAACGCAAAATGCACGCACTGCCCAATCTAAATACGTTTGCCAATGACGCTGCCTTAATGGCAAACCTTCTCGTAATGCGGCTTCATCAATTTGAATTAATTTTATATTCGCCGCTTCTAAATCATTCACTTCATCACGCAAAGCTAAAGCAATTTGCAAACAAGTTTCGGCGCGAGTTTGATCGTCTCGCACAAATGACCAATTCAAAATAGTCACCGGCCCCGTCAGCATTCCCTTCATCGGTTTATCAGTGATTGATTGCGCGTAACGCGTCCACTCGACCGTCATTGCTTCGGGGCGCGAAACATCGCCAAAAATAATAGGGGGTTTCACGCAACGTGAACCATACGATTGCACCCAGCCAAATTGCGAAAAAGTAAAACCATCTAGCTGCTCACCAAAATATTCAACCATATCGTTTCGCTCAGCTTCGCCATGTACTAACACATCCAAACCATAATCTTCTTGCTTGTCTACGCAATATTGTATGTGTTCCTGCATTACAGAAACATACTGCTGATGAGAAATATTACCCTGTTTATAATCGCTGCGTGTTTTTCTAATTTCTGCGGTCTGCGGAAATGAACCAATTGTTGTGGTTGGGAAGTTGGGCAACTTCAGCCATTGCTGCTGCTTTTTAATTCGTTGAGAAAAATTTTCTGAACGTTTTGCCATTTCATCCGTAACCGCTAACACTCTTTTCTTTACCGAATTTTGATGAATGCGTGACGAAATTTTTCTGCTACTAATTGCCTGACTTGATAGTTGGAACACCTCATTCGTTTTCTCATCATCGCTGGCATCTAGTACTTTTTTTAGCGCAACAACTTCATCTATTTTTTGCCGCGCAAAGGCAAGCCAACTATGTAATTCTGCATCAAATTCTGTTTCTAAAGATAAATCAACCGGCACATGTAATAATGAACACGATGGCGCAAGCCACAAAGCGTCACGATTTTTTTGTTGTTCACTTGAACATAGCACACTCAAAAAATCATAAACAGCGCTTAAGTTTTCTCGCCAGATATTTCTGCCATCAATAATTCCCACAGATAAAATTTTATTTGCATCAAGTTTTTCATTAACAAGTTTTAGTTGCTCTGGTGCACGCACTGCATCTATGTGCAAAGCATCTATTGGCAGTTTTGTCACGCAATCAATATTATCTTCCAGTGCGCCAAAATAAGTTGCTAACATAATTTTTACTGCGTTCTGCTGGCGAGAATTTTTAAGAAAATTATAAGCTACTGCGTACGCCTGTTTCCATTCTTCTGGTAAATCCAGGACTAATGCTGACTCATCTAATTGAACCCACTCAATATTTAATTGCTCTAATCGTTTAAAAATATCAGCATATACTTTAAGTAAATCACCCAACAATGATAATTTATCGAACTCGCCACCTTTACATTTTCCTAACCATAAATAAGTTATTGGCCCGACAATAACAGGTTTTACTTTATACCCTAGTTCCTGCGCTTCACTGATTTCTTTAAACAATTTTTCGCTGGAAAGTTTAAATATCTGCTTTGCCTGAAATTCAGGAACAAGATAATGATAATTGGTATCGAACCATTTTGTCATTTCGCAAGCTGCGGCATCTTTTCCGGTTGGCGCTCGACCTCTCGCCATTCTGAAATATGTGTCTAAATCAACATCGCTGCCTTGCCAATCAAATCGTGGTGGCACTACACCAAACATGGCAGAACAATCCAGCACATGATCGTAAAAAGAAAAATCACCGACCGGCAAAAAGTCTATGCCTGCATCACTTTGTAATGCCCAGTGACGATGACGCAACTCACGGCCAACTTCTTTTAATGCATCGCTGGAAATTTCACCTTTCCAGTAAGCTTCGGTGGCAAATTTAAGCTCACGTTTCGCGCCGATACGAGGAAAACCAAGATTATGTGTTATTACTTTTTTAGTTGTTTCGTTCATTATATTTTCCAGCATGTTTCATCTGCTCAATTAATCAGTTATTAGTAGCAGCTATTGTGCTTTGAGATAAATACAAATACAATTCAATATTATTAATAACAACATGAATTAAATTCACGTTAAACCATGCTGGAAATTAAACATTTACGTACGTTAAAACAAATAAAGCACACTGGGAATCTCTCGGAAGCCGCGCCATTATTGCATATCACGCAATCAGCTTTATCACACCAAATTCGCACCATTGAAAACTTAGTCGGTGGCACCGTTTTTGAGCGAAAAACAAAACCGCTGCGTTTCACTTCAATCGGTCAACGCTTATTACAACTGGCAAATGATGTCTTGCCAACTTTTGAAGTTGCTGCTGCCGATATACGCCGCGAAGTTTCTGGCGAAAGTGGTCGTTTATCTATTGCGGTTGAATGCCACAGTTGCTTCGCATGGCTGCTGCCCGCGCTGGAAAAATATCGCCACCAACATCCCGATGTCGAGCAAGACTTAACCATGGTGCACAGCTTTAATGCCATCGATGCATTACGCGCGCGACAAATTGATCTGGTTATTAGTTCAGACCCATTACCGGTGAATGATATTGTTTGGTTGCCATTATTTACCTATGAATGTTTGCTCGGTGTTGCGTCGGACAATTCATTGGCAGATAACAAAACAGTATTCGCAAAAAATTTAGAAAATCAAACCTTACTTACCTACCCTGTCGAACAACAACGCCTGGATATTTTTCGGCGTTTCCTTTGGCCAGCAGGCATTACGCCAACAGCAACGCGTCACGTTGAATTAACTGCAATGATATTACAACTGGTTTCCAGTGGTCGCGGTGTGTGTGCTTTACCGGAGTGGGCTTACACAGAAACATTGGTCACACTACCAGTTACTTGCCGTTTAGGAAGCAAAGGATTATTTTCAAAACTATTCGCCGCTGTGCGCGCCAATGAAAAAAACCGGGACTACATTAAAAGCTTTGTTGAAATTGCGCAGAAAAAAGTTAGTCGTTTATGAAATTTGTATTTTTAATGTGCAGGCGGGAAAGGGTACCCATCATTCAGAGTATGCCGTAAGTACATCCCTGTAAGCTCGACATCGACATCCATGCGGCTGGTGATTCTAAATGATGGGTACCCTTTCCCGCCAACTCTGTAGTTAGAGTTAAAAACTAATCCCACAACCACGCAGCGCCTCTTACTCCAGATGAGTCACCATGTAGCGGTGCTGATAATTTTGTTTTTACCACATCAGAAAAAACGTATTGCTCCCAACGTTCTGGTACATTTTTATATAACCGTTTTATATTCCCCATGCCACCGCCAAGTACAATAACGTCAGGATCTAAAATATTAATGATCTGCGCTAAACTTCTTGCCATGCGATCTTCATAACGTCGCAATGTTTCATCTGCTTCTTCATCGCCAAAACGTGCTTTATTATCCAGCGTTTCTGCGTCTAAAAATTCATTGAAATGTAACTCATGATCACGCACGATGCCGGGGCCTGACAACCATGTTTCGATACAACCTGATTTTCCACAATAACATTGGCCGCCGGGAAGTTCGATGTCTTGTGGCCATGGCAAAGGGTTGTGCCCCCACTCACCGGCAATGGCATTTGCGCCCATTAAAACTTTTTTATTGACAACAATGCCTGCACCTGTTCCTGTGCCGATGATAACGCCAAACACAACAGCGGCATTTTTTGCTGCGCCATCGGTGGCTTCGGATAATGCAAAACAGTTTGCATCATTGGCAATGCGGATTTCTTTTTTTAGTAACGACAGCAAATCAGTTAATACCGGCTTGCCATTCATGCAAACAGAATTGGAATTTCGCATTAGGTTTGTGACAGGTGATAAAGAACCCGGCGTGCAAATACCAACGCGATTATATTGACCAACTGTGTTTTCTATTTTCGTTACTAACTCAGCAATTACATTTAGCGTTGCTGAATAATCACTTTGCGGTGTGGCGACACGGTGGCGAAATAATTCCTCACCATTTTCTGACAAAGCAATGCCTTCTATTTTTGTGCCACCTAAATCGATACCAACGCGCATATTCAGTTTTTATCTCAGGATTTCATTCTTTCAGATTGCCAATAAACTTCGCTTTCATTCTGTTGCTGACTAATGGCTCGTGCCAACACAAATAAATAATCTGACAGCCGATTTACATAAGCTAATAAAAAAGTATTTAGCGAATTTTCTTTGTTTAGACTTACCAGTGAGCGTTCAACGCGACGACAAATCGCTCTTGCTACATGACAATGCGATGCAGCAAGTCCACCGCCGGGAAGAATAAATTCTTTCAGCGGCGTTAAAGATTCGTTTAAGTCATCAAGTGATTTTTCGAGCCATTCAACATTTGCTTGCTGAATTATTTCTGTTCCCATCGAAAGTTCAGCACCGACATTAAATAATTCATTTTGCACAAAACGAATAGCCTCAACAAAAATATCGGGGGCGTGGCAAGCAACAACCGCTAGCTGACTGTTTAACTCATCAACTTCGCCAATGGCATGTACCAATAGATTATCTTTGGCAACACGAGAACCATCTGCCATGCCTGTGCTACCGTCGTCGCCCGTGCGAGTATAAATTTTTGTTAGTCGATTTCCCATAATGTCTACTTTAGGTGATTCTGTTGCAACGCACAATTTTTATCTCGTTCTCACGCTCTGCGTGGGAATGCATACGGCGGCAACGTTAAGTGTGAACCAGACTGACGACTTTTTTCCATAAAAAAACCGCTTCGACAAATACTTATCGAAGCGGTTTTTATGCAGATTAAATAAAATTTTTCAGTGCTGTCCCGTTAACTTTTAATATAGTTAGCACAAGTCATTGTTATGTTTACAGTAAATCATTCAATTATAATCCGAGACATGAATTGCCAACTGTTGCTATGACACGCTATAAACACATCCATGTGCGCTCGGATGCCGCGTCCATGCGGCATACGGGGTCACAGCAACAGGCTCTACAGCTACAGCTAGAATTCATGTCTCTCATCGTTAACGGGACAGCAGTGAAATCTTTACCGACGACGTGCAACGGCAACTAAGCCTAACAAACCTGTACCAAACAACCAGATTGCGGCAGGAACAGGTACTGCAGAAACGGACACTAAATCATCAATCGCAAAATACGCAGGCGTATTCAAACCAAATGCACCTGTATCAGAGCTCGACAATGAAAACTCCAGTGCATAGACAGAACCTAAAGAAGACAAATCAGTAAATAACCAGCTACTTAAAAGATCTGTACCGTCAGCCAAACTCACGTCTAATGAACCTATTATAGAGTCTGTATTATCAAGACCGTTTACCGTTAAAGTAAAAAAATCGCCTGCTTCAAATTGTTTAGCAAAACCATCACCATCGCGCATTGAAAGGTAAGCGTAAGTTGTATTGGTAAAGTAAGCATTCTCTACTGTAGTTGCACCGCTAAAATCAATTCGAGACGTCTCTCCAGACGAGCCTGTAAAAGATACGCCATAATTTTCAGAGCCATTAACACCTGAGCCTGTGATCGCACTATATTGATTGGTAAAACCAGGTGTTGTTGTATCAGTTTTATTGGAATAGCTAAACCCATTCCAGAAGCAATCACCTCCAAAAAAACTACAGCCATGATTAAAAGTCGCATCACCACTGGTAAAAGTTGTTACCGCTAATGGTGTAAACGCCGATTCAGGCGCTAACGTTAAATCGTCAAAAGTTGCTATTGCTGAAAAAACAGAAGATGCCGTTAGTAATGTGACTGCAGTTATAGAATATTTTATTGTGCGTTTTATTGTGTATGTCATTTTATTTTCCTGAATTGTAAATTATTACCCATTTATTAATAAATTTATGCTTGCTTTTTTCTACAGATCGAAATCAAAGCAAGTAAGCCCGAACCAAATAACCAGATGCTCGCGGGAATTGGAACAACTGTTGAGGCGCTATTTAAAACACCAATTGCATCAAGATCAAAACCACCGCTTCCAACCGTTAATGTTGGGTCATAAATAGGGTTACCGTTAGCATCAAGTACAGAACCATCGCCTGCTATATCCAGCAAACGAACATAAGACACAGCAGAAACATCAAGCGCTGCAATACCTGTTAGCAAATCAAGGTCAAAACCTGTACCCCAACCTTGTCTATACTTTCCTGCAAGGCCATCAATATTGGTGGCATCAACAGCACCAAACGCAGACACTGCAGATGGTGTTTCTGAAAACATAGAAAAAGCAAAAAAGTTTATGCCATCAGATGAAACTGACACTTGAGCTAGTTCTAAGAATGTATCATCAAAACTATTTTCAAAAACAGCAAAGTCATCACCAAAACCATTCACAATCGCATCATCAAACGTTAGAGTAATCGTTCCGCTTTCACCCAAACTAACAATATCAAATGATGTTCCTTGTGCTTCACCTAATGCTTTTAATGGCGTTTGCCATGTAGCATCTACATTAGTACCAACATTATAGTTTTCAAAACCTGTTGCCCAGGAAGTAATTAAGGCATCGTCTTTACTTATGGCAGTGGAACCGAACTGACCCGCGGCTGGTGCGTAGTGACTAGCATAAGCAGGTAGGCTAATGCTGCTGGCAAATAAACCAGCGAGAATAATATTATGTTTCATTTTGTTGTTTCCTCTATAGATAAAAAATAGTTATTGCGCGAAAACAATTTTCGCAGGATTTAAGTTGGTTGAAACTGCATCGATTTCTTCACAACTTAGTGGGTTTAAAATTCTTACCGTGGCATTTGCGTTATCACTAACCCAAAGTAACCCTTGTGGGTCAACCGCAAGACTTTGTATTTGTCCGCTAATGAGTTGCCCAACTTTCGCCGAAGAAATAGTTCTTTTATTAATATCTACAGCATAAAGCGTATTGTCAGTGAAACTTTGATAGCCAACAAAATACAATAGCTCCGGTGAAATAACAGCAAGTGCAGTAATTAATCCATAAGGATGTGAGACATCATCGCCATCATCAAGAAAAAGCGTACTTGCATAAGTTGATAGGTTAACTGTTTCTATACCGCCAACATATTTCACTGGGAAAAAACTGCCCGAAGCCTGTACAAAAAGTGTATTTGTTTCGGCTTGATAATTAATATTGTTAGGGTTACGTACAATTAATGGAATCCCTTTAAGGGAATCGCCTGCAATATTGGCATCAATTTCTGCATCTGTAGTAGTATCAAATATTGCAATATAAGCATCATTGACGACATCAAACGAAGCGCCTTCAAGCCGCTGCATGACAATATAAAGATTTTTATCCACAATTATTGCAGCGCTCATTTCTGGTGTTCCATCAAGAGGCCCATACGCTGATAAATCCAGCTCACCAATTTTAAAATCTGCTTCAGTGCTAGCTGATGGATTCACAATCCACACTTTATTTTTACCATATCTCAATACATACGCTTTCGTTTCACTAACAAAAATTATGTCATAGGGATTAGCCGGCACAGGATCATTGGAACTATCATTAACTGAGTACTGCCAAATTACCGTTTGTGGGTCGTTGATTGCATATTTTGAAATATTATTACCGTCAAAAAAACGCCCTATTCGGTAAAAAAATTCGCCATATGTGGCAACGGTGATATCACTGCCTGTTGGGTTTATATTGTTCATAGATGAAAATTGGCCATTGCTATCGCCAGTAATTATCGCGTTTGCACCGCTACCAAAATCGGCCGCTGTTGTAGCAGCCAGTGCGGTAACAGGTATAAACACTGGCTCTGGCGCATTGCTATCACATAAAACAGTGGTGACTGGTGGGTCTGCCGGTGGATCGACTGGCGGATCGGTAGGAGGCGTTTCATTGGGCGGGTCAAGAGGTTCATTATCGACAACCAACTCATCCTTTGATGCAACATCCTCAGCCGCTTTATTTGTGCTGGTTTCAGAGCAGGCCTGAAGCAACAACATTGCCATCAATAAAAATCCATGTAGCCATATGCAACGATACAGTTTGGTAAATGATATTACATTCATATTTTTCACCTAAAAAGACGCGTTATACGTTAATGAAATATTCAAACCCGGTGTCGGCCGATTTCTGAAATATTGCGTATTTTCATCAAGAATATTATTAATTCTAAAGTCTATATTTGAAGATTTAAATAAATAACGGATACCAGAATTTAATAAATTCACATCATCGCCTTTCAATAAGTTGGCTCTGTCGTAAAAAGTTTCTCTTTTTAAATTCATTTCAAAACTATATATCCATTGTTTTAATGTATAGGCATAACGCAGTGCAAAATTTTTACGGTAATAACCGGGCAGCTCTTTATTTTGAAAAGCGATGACCTCTGAATTATTAACGCTATCAATTAAGCTGGCATTTGCGGTAACAGTATGGCGTGGTGAAGGCATCAACTTAAGCGTTGTTTCCACACCTTGAATCACAGCATCAGAAATATTTCTCGGCACACCAATGCCCTGACCATTAAAAATACGCACAATCAAATCGCTAACTTTATTGTAAAAAACACCACCATATAACTCGGTATCGTGCAACCAACTATAGGGCTTAAACCAGGTATAGGTATAACCCACATCTGTATTGATTGATTTTTCCTGTTTCAAATCAACGTTACCCAGTAACAAGCCGCTACCACCAAACAGTTCAAAAAAAGAAGGTGCACGATTGTATTGTCCAATATTAGCCGTTAAAAAAGTACGTTTACTCAAACGGTATTTAAAACCAAACTGTGGGTTGATGAACTTATATTTTTTTTCAAAGCCCGGCTCTATTCTTGCGAACTCATCAGTTGTGCTGGCGATTCCATCAAGTAGCGACTGATAGCGAATAACCAAACTAATGATAAAACGCTGGTCATCCATATAAGATACACTCTCAGCCGATGCCTCAAGTTTCTTACGCGTATTAATATCACTTTGCACTGCTGCAATAGAGCTTTCCGTATCGTATGTTTCATAACTATACGATGTTAAAAATTTCCATTGTTGCTTAGTTTGCAAGATTTCTGCATAAGTTTGCACACCCGCTTTTTTAGTTACGCTTTGTGTGCGTTGATTAAAAAAACCTGTTTGTGCAAGAGAGTCATCAAACAGCTCATCTTTTTGTCGATAAAAAACTTTTGCATTAAAATTAAGATTATCAATGACAACTTTGCGTGCATTTATCTGAGCAAGAAAATTATAATCTTGCGTATCAACAAATGTTTGAATAGCGGAACTGTTCGTTATTCCGGGTAGTTTTTTATTGCGATCGGACACGTCTAATCTTATTTCAGTGTCTATATTTTTATCGAGTTTGTATTTCCAATTCGCCAACGCTGATAAATGTTTTACGCCATCATTCCGACGCTTCTCTACACGATCATCTGCAGGGTTAGCGGGCGTGCCATTATCATTGCTGTAACTAAAATCGTTTTTGCTTTGTAGATAACTGGTACCGATATAAAAACGATTTTTTTGTTTCGCAAAACTTGTTGAGCCACTTAATTTGTAAGTATCAAAACTTGCAACACTTGCTGCTACGTTTGACGAGGTTTCTATTGACTGGCGAGTAATAATATTGACCGCACCACCTATCGAAGGACTGCCTAACTCTAGCGGTGTAGAGCCACGATAAATCTCAATTCGTTCAACTTTATCCAACGCAATTAAACCTAAATCAACCGCGCCGCCAGATGCATTGTTTAAAGGCACGCCATCTAAATAAATAACCACTTGCTCACTACTAGCACCGCGCAACACAACACTAGAAAAACTTCCCACACCGCCAGTCGTTAAAGTTTGTACGCCAACTTCCTGTTCCAGCACTTCTGGCAAGCTGATAAAACTATTGCGCAAACGCTCGGCTTCAATCACAGAATAACTAGACGATGTTGTCTCCTTATCAACGCCACCAACTTCACTGTCTAACTCACCATCATCAATCAGTACATGAAGCTTTTCATTTTGCGCATGCACGAGCAGACTATGCGACATCAACAACGCCACAGAAACTATAAAAAAATAAAAATTGTAATGCTGTAAAACCAAACTTTTCGTCCAAATATTATAAAAAACCAGTAAAATATGGTTATGCATAAAAACGAAAAGCGGACGAGGAGACGGATGCTACCAGACAGCAGCATCTTACATACACCAGGTCGGCCGCCCTCCGCGACTTCTGTACAACCTCAGGCCGGTCTCCGGGCTTATGGTGTGTATCGCTAAATAATACGAATACCTGATTCATTCTCTTCCCACGAACATATTTAAAAATATTAAAATATTCGCAGTGATTAAACGAATCTCACCAATCACCGTTGCGGGGGCAGCGTTGGATTTATTGCCAAAAGTAAAACCTGACAACACACCAACTTCCCGATTATCTCGTTATAAAACATTCAAAAGAAAATGATTTACAACAAGCACCTGCTGTTGAAAATTAAAAATTTAACTATATTTTACACTACAAATAGATATAAAATAACCTCCCATTTGGGAGTGAACTTTTAGCTCTTATCAGCATCTTGTTCCTATTAAAAACAATTAATTAAAAAATAATAACTATGTCTAACCTACAAGCAATACTCACACTAAAACAACACATTCAAAACCACATAGTCGGTCAGGATAAATTGGTTGACCGCCTACTCATTGCGCTACTAGCCGATGGTCACTTATTAGTCGAAGGCGCACCAGGTCTGGCAAAAACCAAAGCTATCAAAGTATTAAGTGATGGCATCGAAAGTAATTTTCACCGCGTGCAATTCACCCCGGATTTATTACCTGCCGATTTAACTGGTACTGAGGTTTATCGACCACAAGATGCTTCTTTCGTTTTTCAACAAGGCCCTCTATTTCATAACCTGGTATTAGCCGATGAAATAAATCGTGCGCCAGCAAAAGTACAATCAGCTTTATTGGAGGCAATGGCAGAACGCCAGATTACGGTCGGCAAAATCACCTATCCATTACCTGAATTATTCATCGTAATGGCAACACAAAACCCCATTGAGCAGGAAGGTACTTACCCGCTTCCCGAAGCACAGCTTGACCGTTTTCTTATGCACGTTAGCATCGGCTATCCATCTGTTGACTCTGAAAAGCAAATATTAAAACTTGCCCGAGAAGAAGCCAAAAACTTAGGCAACGATACTAACACAGCAATAAACAAAATCAGCCAACAAAGTATTTTTGGTGCGCGAAATGAAGTGCTTAATATACACATGGCAGACAACCTTGAGGAATATTTATTACAACTAGTGCTAGCAACGCGCAATCCAGCAGCTTACGGTGAAGACTTAGCCAACTGGATTTTATACGGTGCCAGTCCACGTGCAACCATTGCACTTGACCGTTGCGCACGCGCACACGCATGGTTAGACCAACGTAATTTTGTTAGCCCAGATGACATACAAGCTATCGCCTTTGATGTTTTACGCCATCGTGTGATTTTAAGCTACGAAGCCGAAGCCGAGGGTATAACTCCCGACAAATTTATTCAGGAGCTAGTCGCCCGCGTTGCCGTGCCTTAAAAAACTAAAAATATTTTATCCACATATGAACACCAAACAGTCCGAAGGCATTACCTGGATTAGCGCACAATCATTAATCCGGTTACGCCTGCAAGCCAATCAACTCTCACTGAATAAAAGTAAAATTCATGCAAAACAAGGTGGCGCGTACCTGTCATCGTTTAAAGGTCGTGGTATGGAGTTCGATGAATCGCGCATTTATCAGGCAGGTGATGATATTCGCAATATAGACTGGCGAGTAACTGCGCGCACAGGCACTGCTCACACTAAAATATTTCGTGAAGAACGTGAACGCCCGACACTACTCTGGCTTGACCTTAATCAATCAATGATGTTTGCCACGCGCAACAAATTTAAAGCGGTTATTGCAACGGAGATAGCCACTTTAATTGCCTGGAGTGCAGCGAAAAATAATGACCGTGTTGGCGGACTTATATTTTCCGCAGACGATCACCTTGAGTTAAAACCCCGTCGTGGCAAAACCGCTGCTTTAGATTTTATTGGTCGCGTAACAAAACATAATGCGTGGAATATAGATGCTGATACTCACTCAGAAATAAATCGCAATATGTCATCTGCTGTTTCGCGATTAAGAAAGGTATCACATCCCGGCAGTTTAATTTTTATGATTAGCGATTTTCGCGACATGGATAAAAAAACTTTTTCGCACATTGCCAATATTGCAAAACATAACGACATTATTTTAATTAAAATTTCAGACCCGATTGAAGCAGAATTACCGACTGCCGGAAATTATAAACTAACAGATGGGCTTAATACTTTACAAATACAAACATCCAGCAAAAAAACTCGCCGCGAATACCAGCAACGATACGCTGATAATAATAATCAGTTAGAAAATTTTTGCCGACAGCACCGCATACATTTCATACAAATATCAACAGCAGAAGATCATTTGGAAAAACTAAACGATAGCCTTGGCGTTCGTCCGAAAACAAACACAGCCATACGCTCGACAAATTAAGTAATGAACGAACAAACATTAAACTTAAAGGATATTCATTTACCCGAACCTATTTCATGGTGGCCATTAGCACCTGGTTGGTGGATACTTTTCATTAGCATTGTTGTAATTATTACAGCACTATTTTTCGTCATAAAACTTTATCGCAACAAACAACTGAAAAGAGACATTAAAGCCGAACTTGAAAGCATTAAACAACAATTTCAACAATCACAAAACAAATCACAACTGGCAAAATCTTTGTCTGCATTATTGCGCCGCGCCAGTATCAGTTACTACCCAAAAACTACTTTTTCTGGATCACGTACTGCAGGGTTAACGGGAGAACACTGGCTGGATTTTCTCGACAAAACTAATCGTAAAACAACTGAAAACAATGTCTTTAAAAGTGATGCAGGTAAAGTTTTATTAAACGCGCCTTATTTACCTGACGACACAGAAAACAATAAAACGCTTAATTTTGACGCACTGACTTTAATCAACCTATGTGAATCTTGGTTATTGGCAGTGCACAAAAAAAACTCACAGGTTAGTCCGCTATGATGTCTTTTATCTGGCAATGGGCGTTTGCCATTTTGCCACTGCCGTTTATATTGCGCTTTATATTGCCGCGCGCAAAAAAAACCAACGACGCTGCACTTCGCGTGTCGCACCTCTCTGACTTTCAACTCAGTAATGAAATGGTGCCCGGCGGAAGAACTGCCCGCTGGCCATTGCTATTATATAGTCTCGCGTGGATTTGTTTAGTTATCGCCCTCGCACGCCCACAGTGGACGGGCGATACCATTGAATTACCCGTCAGTGGCCGCGATTTGATGCTGGCGATTGATATTTCAATGAGTATGGATTTACCTATTCATCATAACTCACGCTCGATAAAAAGAATTACCGCCACCAAAGCCGTCGCCAGCTCATTCATCGAAAAACGTGTTGGCGACCGTATCGGGCTTATTTTATTTGGCGACCAGGCTTACGTGCAATCACCTCTCACTTTTGATCGCACCACAGTCAATGTTTTATTGCAGGAAGCGGTTACTGGACTTGCTGGTCAAGCAACTGCGATTGGTGATGCTATTGGTCTTGCGGTTAAGCGACTGGATACAGACAAGACGAAAGCAGGAAAAAATTCATCACCCACTAACACTATTCAGAAAAACGTTACTGATGATCGAATATTAATTTTATTAACTGATGGCGTTAGCAACCGAGGCGAAATCACGCCATTAAAAGCCGCTGAACTCGCCGCCAAAAAAGGTTTAAAAATTCACACTATCGGTATTGGCAATCGCGGTTCACGAGAACTTGATGAAAACACCTTACGCCGTGTTGCAAGAATTACTGGTGGGCAATATTTTCGCGCATACAATACCAATGATCTAGTTAAAATTTACGCGCTACTCGATGAACTTGAACCTGTCGAAAAAGACACCAAAAGTTACCGGCCAATAAAAACATTATTTTATATTCCATTAACTGCCAGCGTTGTACTTGCAGCATTGTTAGCTTTGTTGTTATACGCACCACAGTTCAGTTACACAATAATAAAACCTTTATCTAATCGTTCAGAGAAGAAACAAACATCATGAACGATTTATTCAATATTTCAATGCAGGAGATTATTAGTGAGTTTTGGGTCATACAAAACAATCTACACTTTATTCGTAGCGACTGGTTTTACGCTTTTATTCCTTTAATTATTTTTTTATTTTTGTTGTATAAAATAACGCTCAATAATAAAAACTGGTCCGGCGTTGTAGACCCACAACTTATACCTTTTGTCTTAAGCAAAACCATCGCTAAGCAACGCCGCTACCCATTATTATTAATATTCATTGCAGGTAGTTTGTGCATTACTGCGCTGGCAGGTCCTGTCTATAAAAAATTAGCGCAGCCGGTTTACCGCGAGCAATCATCACTCGTGGTTTTATTGGACTTATCGCAATCAATGAATGCAAGCGACATAAAACCTTCGCGTTTATCACGTGCCAAACTTAAATTATTAGATTTATTAAAAACTAGAAAAACTGGGCAAACAGCGCTTATTGTTTATGCTGCCGATGCTTTTGTTGTCACACCATTAACCGATGATAACGCCACCATTGCTAATATGGTGCCATCGCTGGAAACTGATATGATGCCTGCACAAGGCAGCAACTTAGCAAGCGCACTGGCTAAAACGTTTTCATTGCTTACTCAGGCAGGTGTTGTCAGCGGTAATATTCTAGTGATTACCGACGACATTCATCAACGCGATAAAAAAGCGATTAAAAAAGTTTTTTCGCAAGGTCATCGGCTGTCTATCTTTGGCATCGGCACCATCGAAGGCGCACCGATACCACTTGGCGGCGCATTTTTAAAAAATAGCAGCGGCGCAATTGTTATTCCAAAATTACAGCCAACCAAACTGCAACGTGATGCTTTAAATGGTGGCGGCTTATATGTATCACTGCAAACGGATGACAGCGACATCGATAAATTAGCTGCCTTATTCCAATCTAGCAATCTGTCAAAAGACAGATCTAACAATATCTCTGCTGAAAGCCAAACTGATATGCAAGCGGACATTTGGCAGGAAGAAGGTCATTGGTTATTGCTTCCTTTAATATTTTTTGCCGCATTCTGGGCAAGAAAAGGCTGGCTCGCAGGACTATTGATTTTTATTTTTTCTGTTACGACGGCTGTTCCTCAACAAGCTTATGCAGAAACCAGTACTTCACAGGATAATAATGCCGATGAAAATTTCAGCCTTAACAATTTTGATACTAAAAATTTATGGAGCAGTTCAGATCAAAAAGCAATGAAGGCATTTAATAATGGCAACGTTAAAAAAGCCGCGGAAAATTTCACTCAAAAAGAATGGAAAGCAAGCGCTTTTTATCGGGATGGAAATTATGAAGCCGCTGCTAAAATATTAAAAGGCACGGAAACCAGCGATGGCTTTTACAATAAAGGAAATGCACTTGCCAAACTTGGAAAATATGAGGATGCTATAAACGCCTACGAAAAATCACTTGAAATCGATGAAGACAATGACGATGCAAAACATAATATCGAACTAGTCAAACAGGCACTAAAAGAACAAAAAAAAGAAAACCAGTCACAAGACAATGACAAAGATCAACAAGATGATCAATCAGACGATTCACAGCAGAACGACTCAGAAAATAAACAACAAGACGGCGAGCAAAATAGTGACCAGAGTAACGACCCGAGTAGCGATCCGAGCAACGACGAAAATCAAAAGCAAAATTCTGAGCAAGAAAATTCACAGTCATCCAACGAGCAATCTTCAGAGAATTCATCTGATGAATCAAGCAATGAAAATGATAACGAGCAGCAGTCTGGATCTGAGTCAAAATCTAAAGAACAACAAGAAAAGGAACAGGAGCAACTAAAACAACGGGATGCTCAACAGGAAGCTGAGCAGCAAAAACAGGAAGACCAACAGTACCAGCAAGACCAAAAAAAGAAAGAACAAAGGCAAGAAGAACAAAAAAATGCTGAAAAAGAAGTTGAGCACAAAAATTCAAATGAAAAACCAATGGACGTTGAAGTTAACCCAATGGAAGCGTCGATTACCGAAGAAGAAAAAGCCACAGAGCAATGGCTGAAACGAATTCCTGATGACCCCGGCGGTCTATTAAGACGGAAATTTTATTATCAATATAAACAAGTTCCAAACCAGGCAGATTCCGCGGAGCCATGGTAGAAAACAACAAAGATAAGGCAACACAAAAATGAACACCATTATGTTTTCAATGCTACGTACGCTATTATTTTTTAGTGTATTTATAAGCGCCACTTTACAGGCCGCCAATATTACCGTAACAGCCAGCCGTAATTCGGTCGCGCTGGATGATTCGTTTCACCTGATTTATGAAGCTGATAGTAGCGTCGATGATGACCCGGATTTTTCACCAATTTACGAAAACTTTGACGTTTTAAATAGTAGTCAAAGCACAAATATGCGTTCAGCCAATGGTAGCTGGAGTATGAAAAAAACCTGGGATCTTTCGGTGATTGCAAAAAAGACTGGCAAACTCACCATTCCAGCGATTATTTTTGGTACAGACATCAGCCCTGCCATACAAATAAGTGTCACTAATAGTAGCTCACCAAACAGTGCCTCAAGCAATGGACAATCAACCGTGCCTGCTAAAATTTTTCTGGAAAACAGCTTGGACAAAAACTCTGGATGGCTGCAGTCACAATATATTTATACCGTTCGTTTATTGCGCACCGTCAGCATTTCCAACGCTTCTTTAACCGACCCTACCACCAATGACCCAGATGCTATTATTACAAAACTCAGTGAAAACAATTATCAAACGACGCGAAACGGTATTCGTTATGACGCATTTGAAAGACGCTACGCTATTTTCCCGCAAAAAAGTGGACAGCTAAAAATAAGACCAGTGGCATTTGAAGGTCGTATTAATCTCACACAAGCAAGAACCATTTTCGACCAATTTCGTATGAGTGGTCAGCTAAAACGTTTACGCAGCAAAACGGTTAGCGCAACAGTAAAAGCCGCTCCCAACAATATTAACTTACAGGACTGGCTACCCGCTGCCGAACTGCAATTAGTCGAAGAATGGTCGGATGATATTAAAAATATAAAAACGGGTGATCCAGTTACCCGCACCGTTACTATCGCTGCATCAGGTTTAACGGCGGTGCAATTGCCTGACCTTGGCTTTGATGATATTGATGGTTTGAAACAATATCCAGATAAGCCTATTGTGGAAGATAGAACGCAAACATCAGGCATTACTGGCATCAAACAAATGAAAGTCGCCATCATCCCAACCACTGCTGGCACTTACACCTTGCCCGAAATAAAACTGCAATGGTGGAATACACGCACCAACAAAAAAGAAGTCGCGATTATTCCTGAAAAAGTTTTAACCGCTATTGGTAGTGCTGCCAGCAGTAACAGTATTATTACCACACCCAAGTCCACTCAAACAAAATTGATTCAAGATAACAAAAAACGCATTAGTGATGAAAAAGGGGCATCATTAATAGCGCAAGTAGAAAATAGTTTTTACTGGAAGTGGTTAGCACTCGCGTTTGCCACCGCATGGTTATTGACACTTCTTTGGCTATTGAAAAAACCAGAAAAAAATAAGAGGAAAGATAAAATTCTCGCGGAAGAAAAATCCATTTCTATAAAAACAACTATTGCAGCCGTTAAAAAACACGCCAAAAATAACGATTTAGAAAATACTCGATTAGCACTGATTGAATGGGCAAAACTAATTTATGCTAACGACACAATAACAAACCTGTCGCAAATAGCAAATCGCTGCTCGCCCGAACTAGCGAAAGAAATTCGCTCTCTAAATGAATCACTATACAGCTTTGAAAAGTTATCGTGGGGTGGCAGCAGCCTGGCAGCTGAATTTAAAAACGAGTCGTCACTTATTAGCAAAAAAGAAAACAATCGTTCGGTATTAAAGCCGCTTTACAACAACTAAGAAGCTCTTACTCGCAATGCCATTTTCACCAGCCCTGGCAATGAATGCGCCTGCATTTTTTCCATCACTCTACCACGGTGAACCTCTACTGTTTTTACACTTATATCATAATACTTAGCAATGTCTTTATTCGCATCACCGACCACCATGCGCTCCATAATATCTTTTTCACGCGGTGTTAAATTATCAACACAGCGCTGAATACTTGCTGTTACAATTAAATTTTCACGGTTTTCCACATCTTTCTCTAGTGCGTTTTGTATGCTATCAAGTAAATCTTGGTCTCGGAAAGGTTTTTCAAGAAAGGTTAACGCACCTTGTTGCATTGCTTTTACAGCCATTGGAACGTCGCCATGTCCGCTAATAATGATAACTGGGATATTAATTTTTTCGTCTTTGAGCTTTTGCTGTAACTGCAAGCCACTCATCCCCGGTAGGCGAACATCTAATATCATACAACCCGGCAACTCTGGGTCATATGTTTCTAAAAACTCAAGTGCAGAAGAAAAAACTTTTGCTTGGTGCCCAACTGTTTCCATCAACCAGCTTAAAGATTTTTGCATTGCAGAGTCATCATCAACGATGAAAATCGTAGGATCAATCATAGTTATCTACGCATCCTTTAAGAATAAAAAATTATGAGCATTATGCATCATGTACTGGCAATGTAAAACAAAACTCAGAACCATTTCCCGCCCTGCTTCTGCACCACAAGCGACCATCATGCTCTTCAATAATAGAACGGCTAATTGCCAAGCCCATACCTAAACCTTCATTTTTGGTTGTGAAATAAGTATCAAATATTTTCTTTACATTTTTCTCAAGCACACCTTCACCTGAATCGACAACGGTTACTTGAATAAGACCGTCTGCATTAATAATGGATGATATTTTAAGTTCTATTTTATCTGCTGGCAAATGCGACATCGCATCTAGCGCGTTTCTGATTAAATTGACCAACACAAGTTCAATTTGCAAACCATCCACTTTTGCCAGCAATGACCATTGTGCAAATTCCAGGTCTGGATAAAACGCCGCGTATTTTTTATCCAACATAGCAAATTCAGCCGAGCGTTGAATCAATTTATTAATATCAACAACTTGAAAATCTTCATTAACAGATTCTTTGCGCACAAAACTTCTTATGCGACGAATTATTCCAGCTGCACGTGTAGCCTGTTCCTCGGCTTCTTTCACAGCATGCTTCATATTTTTAAATTGTGCATTTTCAGGCACTTGTAATCTCAAGCAGCCCTGCAAATATAAACTAATAGCCGCTAATGGTTGATTGAGTTCGTGTGCTAAACCAACCGCCATTTCACCCATAATGCTCAAACGACCTGCATGTGCCATTTCTGAATAATACTGCTGGCGTTCAAACTCACCACGCTTGCGTTCACTAATATCTCGCAACAGCACCAGCAGTAGATGTCTTTTATCCTGTTGCAGTTCACTAACATTTACTTCGATTGAAATTTTTGTATTATCCTTGCGTAAAATTGTTGTTTCATACAAACGTTCTGACGCAGGTTTTTTCATGCTCTTAAGAACAGCATTAAAACTTATTAGTTTATTAATATTGCTATCTATTAAATCATCCGACGTATTATCGACAATCTGTAAAAGCGCACGATTTGACGAAAGAATATTGCCCTGTAAATCGCAAACAATTACCGCATCCGCAATATTATCTACCAGCGTCATAAGCCGCTGTTCACTATCACTTAATTTCTTACCACGCATAACTAATTCATTACGCATGGTTTCGAGGCTATGGGTTAACTGTTCTACTTCTTCAATATGTGTGTCACTGTGAAAATGTTCATCATACTTTCCAGAAGCAATACGGTTAGCACCTTTCGTTAAATTGCTTAACGGGCGGATAATATAAAATTCAATAACGCCAGTAGATACAAACACAATGAAGAGATAAATGAGTCCTATAATACCGGCATTTCGATACAGTTCACTCAATTCATCTAGTATCGGTCCTTCATCATAGGTCAACTGCATGTGCGCAACACGGCTGCCATCATTCGCCGTAATAGCACTTTTTATATAATACAGTTCATCGTTATTTTCACCGAAAAAAAAGTCTTCTTTTGTTATGTCTTCCTTCTCCAAAGATTTTCCGGGAGGATAGATAAAGTGACCCGATGAGTCTGTTATGGTTAGCGCTACTGGCTGCCCACCAAGCAAAAGGTCTTCGATAAATGCGGTTAATTTATCGATATCGCCATTTTGCAGCTTATACATAATAAGCTCACTAACACGCTGATTGTCAGTGCGCACATAATCAATAAACTGTTCCGTATGATTATTTTTAACAATATTTAAAACAGAATAAAAAAGAATACTAAACAAAACAAGGTGTATTGCCAGCATAGAGGTGAGGATTTTACCGGCGAGGCTACGTCTCCAACTTTTTACTGTGCGCCAGATATCCATATTTCTTGCACAACATTAAGCGAGTTATCGGCTAACTCTTTTTCCAGAAAAACAAAGCTTATCGCTGAATTCTTTCTCTTTAAATCAAACATCAGTTTATCCAGGTCAGTATAAACGGGCACCACCACTGCGCCTTTTTGATCAAGCATAGATGCTTGAACACGTTCGTACCTTGTATTCGACATACCTAAAACAGATTGTAAAAATGTTTGATAACAACGCTCATCACTTTTATTAATTAAAGGTTCAAGTTTTTTATTGTTTCTATACACTGGCGTGCCAAGAAACAAACTGCGTAATTCACTTTTACTCAGTACGGGCAACGTGTTTTCGGTTTTTGTTACCACAAACAGGCGTAAATCTTCACTCTTTACACTATCCGCACCCGTCAGCAAAAATACAGAAAAAACAGCCACAAAAAAATTCTGCAATTTTTTTTCGCACAAACGAAAACACCATGTTGCTGGATGCGATTTTGAGATAACAGAAGTTTTATTTAGCATTGCATTACTTTTAATAAGCACCGGTCAAATCATACTGTACTTACTTAGGCACCCAAAAATTAGCGCGCAAATTGCATACAACGATATTGATTCAAAAATGTAGAAGCTGGACAGTATATAGAAATATATTAGCAAAATCTGCTTTTTGAAGATTTTTATGCTGGAAGGCAATGCAAGTGTGAAGAATTGCTTCCACGCTCCTCTTGCAGAATCAGGAAAACTAACGGCTAAACCAGCTCAAACCCTCACTTGAAACAAGATCTATTTGTCCGCGAGCCAATTTAATGTACTTTTGATATTCAAATTCTTTCAGAATTCTACTAATGACTTCTCGGGTAGAACCTAGCTCACTAGCAAGCTGTGCGTGTGTTAAGGACAACGGCATACCACCAGAGCGCTCAAATAATTGCCCCAGGAGACCAGCTAGACGTAAATCTAGACGTTCAAAGGTTACTTCAGAAACCAACTTAACCACGCTACCTATGCGTTGTGATAAAAAATTAAGTATGTAAAAACGAAAAGATTTTGAATCATCAATTGCCGTTAAAAATTCAGCGCGAGAAAGCGCCAAAAAAGAAATATCTGTTTCAGCAACAGCTTCAGCGGAAAAAGCTTCCCCTGATAATAAATGCTGTAAGCTGAGAATGCAGGTTTCACCTGGGTTTACACGATATAGAGTAATTTCCCGCCCCTGCGCAGAATTCTTAAAAATACGAATGCGACCTTCAAGTAACCACATAAAACTCTGACAACAATCCGACTCAGTTAGCAAGTGGCTACCCCCGGGTATATGCTGTAGCTTTGCAGTATCTAGCACTTCTAGCATTACCGGATTTATTGGCAGTTCTGACTCTACAGCCTCATCCACACAACTTGTATCCGCAGATATCTTTTGTTTATTTAATATTGCTTCAATTGAAACGCTCATGTGACTTACCATCCGAAATTAACAAACAAAAATTAACAAACAATTATTAGCAATAACCCCAATAAAATAATGAAAATACGTAGGAAACACACGACTCCACTGCTTTTTATTGTTTACTGCTCGATATTTATAAAATATATACTGGGGTATTTAGATAATACTACTGGAAGCAGTATATTTCAAGCACAGGAGAAAACTAAAAAAATCATATAAACTATTTTAAAATCATAGTGTTACGAATTTATTTAACTATGAAAACAAAAAAACATAAGCAGAAAACACATGGCATATAAGTAATAACGCTAATAATATGCCGAATATGCTAAGTAATACAAAACACGTATCAACAATGACATGCATCAAACACTGCTTTTCAAATAGTCACAGCGCTATAGCAGAAAAAAATCGACTTACTAATAAAGAAAAAGGTAGAATCATGGACTATCTTTCGCTGATAAAAAATAATTATTCTACATTCCCAAAACTCTCACAATAAATTTATTACATTTAAACGCACAAATGACAGGTGACATCATGATTTTTGAATCATTCGCTGAAAGCCACTCCTTCTTCCTGTGGTCTATTTTTATCCTCTCAATAATTTTTGGCATTATTGTTAGTAAAACAAATTTCTGCACCATGGGCGCTGTTTCCGACATAGTCAATATGAGTGACTACGGTCGTTTCAGAGCATGGTTACTTGCCATTGCGGTTGCGCTTATCGGTACCAGTGTTTTTGAATATATGGGCATGATGAACATTACCGATTCGTTTCCGCCATATCGCTCCACACAATTAATTTATGTTGAAAATATCCTCGGTGGTTTTTTGTTTGGCATTGGCATGACCTTCGCCAGTGGTTGCGGCAACAAAACATTAATCCGTATCGGCGGCGGCAATATTAAATCCATATTAGTATTTTTCATTATTGCAGTTATCGCTTATTACATGACCAGCCCCTTCCCTGACAGCGACAAAACTTTATACAGCGTTTTATTTTATGATTGGGTCAACCCGCTCGCTATTTCACTAGAAAGTAACCAGGACATTGGCGCACTTATTGGCGGCACAGAAAATACTCAGATGATGCGATTAGTCGCCGGTTTAGTTGTTGCCGCCGGCTTGTTGTTTTATATTTTTAAAGCGGCCGACTTTAGAAGCAATAAAGATAATGTTTTAAGCGGTATAGCCATTGGTATAATTATTGTTACCGCTTGGTACATTAGTAGTAACATCACAATAAATGTTGATGACGGCCCTTATTCACTCGCCGAATATTATTCTGAGTGGGACATGCTGGCGGAAGACGATGAGGGCAAACCTGCAACTGGTCGCACACTTAGTTCACAGTCATTTACTTTCGCCAATCCTATCGGGCAAGCCTATGGTTACATTAAAGACCGCTTCGATCCTGCATTACTAACGTTTGGTTTAATTTCTGTATTTGGCATCATTTTAGGTTCGCTACTATGGTCGCTAATTAGCCGCTCATTTCGCTTTGAATGGTTCGTTGATGGCAAAGATTTTTTCAATCATTTTTTTGGTGCGGTATTGATGGGGTTTGGCGCCGTGCTTGCATTAGGTTGTACCGTTGGACAAGGTATTACTGGCATGTCGACGCTGGCGCTAGGCTCGATACTAACTTTTATTTCTATCATTTTCAGCAGCGCACTGACTATGAAAATTCAGTACTACAAAATTGTTTATGAAGAAGAAGCAACTTTCGGCAAAGCTTTAATCACCGCTTTAGTTGATATGAAATTATTGCCTTCAGCTATGCGTAAACTGGACGCGGTTTAAAACCAATAAACCAGTAAGCAGCAAACCTCTGTGAGCGAAAAACCAAAGTCATGGTTTGTTTATGTTCTTCGCTGTGCCGACAATAGCTTATACACCGGAATTACACTGAATATCGACAAACGGTTAGATGAGCACAACGGCATCGAAAAAAATGGTGCTAAATACACGCATAGTCGTCGCCCCGTTGAACTCGCTTATTTAGAAGCCACGACTTCGCGCTCCTCGGCATGCAAGCGAGAACACGCCATTAAAAACTTAAAAAAATCTGAAAAAGAAATTTTAGTTCGCAAAAAAAACGTAATTCTTGATGTGTGTCAAGTCACATAAATACCATTCAACGTAATATACATTCATCGCAGGTTTTCATAGTTCCTGTGGTGTTTTCTGCTTACCTTTTCTCCTGCAGGTAAGTACGCAGCGTGAGCTGGTTACTCACGCTGCCCTTTTAATATCTCTATTTTTTGTGAATATTTTCTGTCTTTCAAATGTCTAATGCGGTACTGTTAACTTTAGGCTTCCGCATTTTTTGAGTTTATTATCAAGCTCGCACATTTGGAGAAACATATGTTAAGCAGGCTGCGTTCACGACCTTTATATCCATTAATCATATTACTCAGTTTTATTTTCAGCTCACCTCTACTTGCTAGTGACTCAGGCACCAGCAAGTCAGACTCCAACCCGTGGGGTAGCGCTAAAGATATAGCAACCGAATACAAACCACAAAAAGTTGTTTACGATGTCCACGTAAAAACCGTTGAAGCGGTAGAAAGTGTTTTAGACCGCGCCAGCCACCTCAGTACAATTACCGGTGCAGACCCTTTTGACCAATCCATTGTATTAGTCTTACACGGCAAAGAACTTAATTTTTTCGCGATTAAAAATTACGAAAAATATAAAGCATTAATGAAGCGTGCACAAAGTCTGGTAGAAAGCGAAGTACTTACCATACGCATGTGTAAAATCGCGGCACAAAGCCAGGGTTATGCGCCGAAGGACATTCATGGCTTTGTTGAAATGGTACCAATGGGCGACGCTGAAATTATTCGACTACAATACGAGGAAGGTCATGCCTACATGCAATAAATTTTTGTGCCAGATTTCGTCACTGGTTTCGCTACTAACACTTTCCATTTTTACTAGCCAGTCATTATTTGCTGATACAAAATATGCACCCACGTCTGTCGACATGGACGTTAAAAAAGTCTCACCACATGTTTATTATGTTGAAGGCATTCCCGGCATTGCCACCGATAACGAAGGATTTATTTCCAACGCCGGTTTTATTGTCACTGACAATGGCGTAGTTGTATTTGATTCTTTGGGCACACCTTCGCTGGCACATAAACTTATTCAAAAAATAAAAACCATTACCAAACAGCCGATAAAAAAAGTAATTGTCAGCCACTTTCATGCTGACCATATTTACGGCTTACAAGTATTTGAAGAAATTGGCGCAGAAATTATTGCCCCTTACGGCGCGCAAAAATATATTCGTTCAGAAGCCGCTGCCAGTCGACTAGAAGAACGCCAGTTTTCACTGGAGCCCTGGGTGAATGAAGACACTCATCTAGTCTTGCCCGATACCACTATTCAAAAATCAAACACATTTAAGATGGGTGAAATAACCTTCACTATTAATTACATGGGTAAAGCACACTCCGACGGCGACTTAACTTTGCTGATAGAGCCTGACAAAGTTTTATTTTCTGGTGACATTATTTTTGAAGGGCGCATTCCTTTTGTTGGTAGCGCCGATTCTAAAAAATGGTTAGACACTTTAACCAAGCTTGAAACAGGTGGGCTAACCGCACTAGTACCTGGACACGGCCCCGTATCCAGCACGCCTGAAAAAACCATCTCACTCACCCGTCGTTATCTCGCACATTTACGAAAAGTACTGGGCGATGGTATTGAAGAACTAACACCGTTTGATGAAGTTTATGCAGATGCTGACTGGTCGGAATTTAAAAATTTACCCGCATTTAAAGAAGGCAACCGCATCAATGCTTATCAAGTGTATTTATCAATGGAAGCGGAAATGTTGGCAGAGTAATAGCGCAATAAAAATTATTTTCCAGCACTGCCTTCTATCACAATCTTGGAATATTCCACACGTGGAAGCAAGTAAATACTACAGGGTGAGGTAATAACTTGCGCCTGCATACTACCACTTGCTGGTTGCTTAATGCGCACTGGCAAATGCAGTTTTTGTTTTATAAGTACAGCATCTGATTTATATAATTCAAGACTGTGACCACTGCTTGGCTTATTTCCCAGCGCATATAAAATTAGCATTTGTTTTTCAAAATCAATATCTGGCTCAAGCATTTCATCCATACCAAAATTTTTCGGCATAGATTTTAAAAAGTTCTGCAACTCAGCTTGTGAGCCAATTGATTTAAGCGTTACTTCACTAATCGCACAATGGTTGGAACCATAAATAGATTGTATCGCTAATGTTTTATCAGAAGGTTGCTGGTGACTGCACGCACTACCGGCATAAAGTGCAGCTAACACTATCGTCCATTTAAAATTAAATTTCATTATTATTGGTGTTATTGAAGTTGTTTATTATCATTATTCAGCGGCTGCTCTATCAGTTTATCCACTGGCCGCTTAATGCCAGTTGTCGTAATATTGTTTTTTGTGGATGAAACGTTAGCGCCAAAGTTTGCCAGTATATCCACCACAAAATCAAGACCCGTTATGTCGCTGTCACTAACATCAATAGTGCTTAATGTATTAAGAATTGGATAACCGCCACACGCTTCTGCCAACTGACATATAAATAAATCGTTATCAATATCAGAGCCACCAACAATACCATAAGTACCTGCGATAACATTATCGAAACGGTAGTCATACGTGCCATCACCGTTATCAATTGTTGAGGCCTGATTAATGGCGTTATTATTTTCATCTAGCAACAGCATGTAAATGGTTCCTGCATTACCGGTTTTATCTATTTGTCCGACATCCATCGATACTTGCACGTTCAGAGTAGCACCCGTACTCAAGCTGAAAACAATAGTGCCAAGATAAGAGGAATCACTCAAGCCAGTTCGGTCAACAGACACCAGGTATTCGCCAAGATTATTACCATCTACCGTGCCTTCAGCAACGCTCAACCAACCAGCATCAGCAACAACACCGGTAATAGATGCTGGATCATCACCTTTGTTACTCAATTGTAGAATACCGCCCAGATTTGTACCTATGGCAAGTTGACTTGGGTCGGCCGCAATAAATGCCGGCAGCACTGGTAAATCTTCGCCGCCGCTTAACTTCAATGCTTCTTGCACGGCTTTTAACGCATCTATTAAACCGTTGCCATAAATATCATCACGACCAGCTGCACCTAAATCTGTCGTAATAGAACCGGTGGCTAATAAAGTATCAACTTCATCCGGCGATAACTCGGGATAAACCGCGCGCATCAGTGCAAACACACCTGCGACATGTGGCGATGCCATAGATGTGCCCTGATAAAATCGCAGCGCATCGACACGCGAACCACTGGAGTCATCAACCAATGTGCTCAGTACACCATCACCAAAATTATCATTATTTAAATCTACACCTTGATTACCGCCGGGGGCGGCAACATCAACACGCGAACCAAAATTAGAATACGGTGCGCGATTATCAGCAAAGTCCGTAGCACTGACTGATACCACACCATCATAAGAAGCTGGGTAACTAAACTGGCTGCTATTTTCATTACCTGCTGCGGCAACCACAATAACACCAGCACTGCGAACCGCGTTGTAAGCATTTTGTGAAGCCTGTGAAAAACCACTGCCACCTAAACTCAGATTAATAATGTCCGCCTTTTGTGCAGGTAGTGTATTACTGCTGTTACTTAAACCTGCCGCATATCGAATTGCCTGAATAATATCGAAACTGGAACCTCCTAACGTGCCCAGCACACGCAGCGGCATAATTTTCGCTTGCCATGCAACACTGGCAACATCCGTATTATTATCTGATTTCGCAGCCACTGTTCCAGCAACGTGCGTACCGTGCCAACTACTGCTGCTAAGTTGTGCGCCATCACCGGGATCATCAGGATTGTTATCAATACCATTTTCATCATTCGCATTCGTGACATCAGAAATAAAATCATAACCACTTACTAGTTGCCCAGAAAACTCAGGGTGCGCCAAAAACACACCGGTATCAACCACGGCAACAATGACATCACCACCGGCTCGGCTACCTTCTGTAATCGCGCCCGTTGTAATATCCCAGGCCTGCGGTAAATTTATTGCGGGGTAGTGCCACTGTAAATTATAAAATTCATCGTTAGGCACACGCAGTGCTTTATAAATATAATTTGGCTCGGCAAAAACAACATCAGCACGTTGATTCAAACGTTTTATTTGTTGCAGCGTTTGGTATTTTTGATAACTGGCAAAGTTCTTCTGTTTTAACTCATCAATAAAATTGGGCGCAGCTTTTAAACCACGGCTATTTAAACCGCTACTAAGAGCAGAAGCACTGTTAATATTTGCCACATCAAAACTTGCTAACGTCGCACGTGTTGTTTGATGATGACTAAATGTTATTTGTGGATTATTAGGTTGATTGCCGAGTTGATTACTGGATTGACTGCTGGCTTGAATATTATTAACCGTTGCATTGGGTTTAAATTGAACAATAGATTCACCCGGCCTGAAGTCAACCGAACTTTGTCGTAAAATATTTGCAGGTGTGACAACATTCAAACTTAACGTGTATTTTGACGAACCACTAAATGCTTCAACGACAATAAAATACTTACCATCAGCAGGAGCGTCAGGTCCTGGAGCAGGCACAACAATATTCTCAAATTCCTTAGACAAATCTGAAAGGCCAATCATAGCGCCCGCTGAGTCATACAGCATAAGATAAAGATTACCCTGAAACACATCCACGCCCGAAAAATCCGCTACCTGTAATCGTATTGTCTGATTTACCTGTAAATCCACGCTGTAAAAATCACGCTTGTCCGCATCGCCTGCAAATCGGTCACCATCACCAAATCGGCCTGTCCCCTGCTCCGTTACGAAACCATGCACGGTTGAAAAATTAGGAATAACTTGTGCTTCAAAAAAACTATCATTGCTCACATTTAATTTTGCAGTTACATCATTCACATCACTATCAACCTGAATTAAAGGTACTGCCTGATAACGCCCGGAAAGTGTTACGCCGTTTAAACACGACACTATTATGTTGGTTACATTTGCAGTAGCAACTGTGCCAGTGGCATTTATTATTTCACACGTTTGATTGTCAGGTTGCCTTTGAATACTAACGTTATAAACGTCACCACTATTTAACCTGTTATTAAAACTATAACGACCGTCACGATTTAGAGCTAATACATCAGCATTATTTCGTAGTGTAATTGACTCTTGCAGCCCTGTGACTGCACCGCCCACACTGTAATTTGTTGCACCACCAGAGCCTCCACAAGAAACCAAACCAGCAACAGTAATGAAAGCCATTAATCCAGTTATTAATTTAACTGAGAGCTTTGCACGATGTAGATTTTGCGTCATAGCAAGGCAAAAATGACTAAAAAAACGCAGCTTACACGTAGTAAGTGAGTACTTTTTAGGCATTTTTAACGCCGCTATGGCGGAAAAGATGCTTCGTGCAAAGCTCTCTAACTACCGTTTTAGCGATTTGATATAGGTGGATATTCATGTTTCTCCATGTTTTCGACAGCCGTATTTTATACTTAAACTCATTTAAGTTAAGCACAAAAAATCTTCATCGTTACTAAAGTGGCACAAAAAAAGGACTAAAAAAACGTTTCATTGCTTAATTATGACTTTAATGTCAAAAAATTATAATTTTCCACCAATATTGATTTTAAAATCAATAAACATAAATTGATTTATTAATCAAATTGTGTATACTTATAACTCTATTATGATATTTAAATCACAATGACTGAATCTGGCATTATCAACGAAATTATCACTACCGCAAAAATTCAGGGGATTAGCCAGGGCGAACTGGCTACCCGTGCGGGTATCCGTCAGGAAACGTTGTCTCGCGCCAGAAAAAATTCCACGCTGCGCTTTTCTACCGTGCAGCAACTCGCACAAATTGTCGGCCTGCAACTAAAACTAATTGCCGATAATCCGGTGGCTGACAAAATACAGGAAGGCACGCTGTTTCCAACACCCAGCGCTTCGTCATGAGCATCGATAAAGAAGCCGTTATCTGGACACGCCTTGGCGGCACACCCAATCGCATGGGTCGCCTGTATGTCACCGATAAAGAATGCCGCTTCACTTATGATGAACACTATCTGCAGCAAAACCTGCCCGGTCTTGGTCTGGTTTATGCGCCAGAATTTTATGGCACAAGCAGCATTAGTCGCGAGCGCAAAAAACCGTTTGATTTGTTTCCGCCGATTCAATCATTAATTCCACCGCGACAAACCGATAACTTTCAACGCAACCTTGCGCTGAAGTATTTGCAAAGCAAACAGGACCAACAATTTTCTGGTTTAGACATGGCAAGTTTTGATGCCGACTGGGAAATTCTAAAAATTTCCGGTCACGGCGGTATTGGTCATCTTGATGTGTTTGAAAATAATGCCACCGCAGAAAACTGGTATGGCAATACACCGCGTCACGAGTTAATGGAAATTACTGACGAGCTGGGTTTTTCATTAAAACAATTCATGACCTGGTTTGAAGAGGATATCGAAGTTTTTATACAAACCGTCGGGCCAACGCCCAGCGTCGGTGGTGCAATTCCAAAACTTTTATTATCCATTCCTGAATCCGGCTGGGATGGTCGCATCGGTTTACCAACGCGCCAAAAAACACCGGGCATTATTGATGTCGTGCTCAAATTTGAACAAACCACGCGCTACCCCGGCATCACCGAACTGGAAATGTTAACACTGGAAATGCACCGCGAAGCCGGCTTCGATGTACCAAGATACTGGCCGTGTTTTTTCAAAGGCATGCCTGCACTGGCTATCGAACGTTTTGATCGCGACGAAAACAATACGCCGCTGTGCAGCGAAACCCTGTACTCCATACTCGCCTCCGGTATCCCACTAAACAATCATTACGATTACCGTTACGATTTAATCGCACAGGCAATTGATGTTTCGCCCGTTGAATTTATTAGCAATACAGCCGATGCCAAACAACATTTATTCAAACGTTTGCTAATGGCATTGCTCACCGGCAATGGCGACCTGCATCTGGAAAATTTATCGGTTACTTGCAGCAATGATATAAAAAATTTCTCAAAAATCTACGACCCCGCGCCGATGCGCGCTTATGCACAACACGATATGTTAAGTGTGATGCCATTTGGCGAATACGGCGAAACACCCGATGGCAGTGACGACACAATTACACTTAAACAAGCCGTGGAACGCTTCGCCAAAAGCTGCGGCTTAAATAAAGTACAAACAGAAGATTTTATTGAAGAGGCTTTATTACAAACCCGCGAGTTTAATTCTCGCGTAGGGAAACTAGAAACTGTGCCCGATGAAAATAAAGAGCGATTGATAAAACAAATTGAGCGCGTTCGTGAAAACTTACAACCATAACAAGGAGAGCAGCCACCACTATGTTGAAAATACTTATTGCCGATGACCACGCACTTATGCGTGAAGGCATTCAAATGGTGCTTGATCGTTTTGATAAAAAATATCAATTAACGAATACAACAAACTACGAAGAAGTGCTACAGCAGATAAATGAAACACCTGACTTTGACTTGATACTTCTTGATTTAAACATGCCAGGATACAAGCATTTTTCTGGTTTAGAGCAAGTACTAAGCGGCGCAGAAAAAACACCGGTAATTGTTTTGTCTGCATCTGAAAATCCTGCCGACATGCAACAATCAATCGATTTAGGTGCCAAAGGTTTTGTACCAAAATCTGCCAGTAATGAAGTATTAGTTGCTGCTTTAGAGCTTGTATTATCTGGCGGCATATATATACCACCCCAACTATTTAATTACTCACGCAACAATGAAAACGCTACCCAAAATTCTGCAGCATTACAGCCCGCCATTACACGAAGACAAAAAGAGGTGCTGGCACTAATCGCACAGGGAGAATCGAACAAAGAAATTGGGCGCACATTGGGATTATCAGAAGGCACGGTTCGGACACATGTCAATGCGATTTTTAAACTACTGAATGTTAACAATAGAACACAGGCGGGCGTAAAAGCACGCACGCTAGATTTACTTTAGAACCAGTACTTTAAGACCCAAAAAAAAGCTGTAAATTTTTAACCGACAAGCCTGTTCAGTACCGCACGTAATTCATCTGCCAATACCGGCTTATGAATAATTAAATGATTACTATCTTTTGCTTCCTGTAAACGTTCAACTGAAGTATCACCTGTTATTAAAGCAGCGGGAATCGTTGAACCACATAATGCCCTAAGTTCAGCAATAACCTGTATACCATTGCCGTTACCCGATAAAGTAAAATCAGAAAATATGACATCGATATTCACTTTTTTCTGATTAATATATTCCAGCTTAATATATTCCAGCGCGTCTTGCATATCCGAAAATGCCAGCGGCAAACAACCCCAGCTTTCTAACAAACCAGACATTGCGATGCGTACATCAGAGTCATCATCAATAATAAGCACACATTTACCATTAATGTTTGCTTCATCCGTTGCTGGCAGATCATTTTGTCTTTTAACAGGCATCTGGTTTGATAACGGCACATCGATGGAAACAACCGTGCCCTTGCCCGGCGTAGACTTTAAACTCAGTGTTAGCCCTAAAAGATCAGCCGTGCGTTGCACGATTGACAGACCTAAACCTAAACCTTTCTCTCTATCTCTTTCAGGGTTACCCAACTGTATAAATGGTGTGAAAATATCTTCCTGCTTTTCATCCGGGATACCAATACCGGTATCCATAATTTGAATACTCACATGATGTTTGTGGCGACGGCAACCGACCAGCACTTTGCCTTCACTGGTATAACGAACGGCATTTGCAATCAAGTTACGCAACATTCGCTCAAGAAGAACAGGATCAGTCGTAACAACTAAATAACATTCTCGCATTCGTAAGATGATATTTTTTTCTGCCGCTAAATTCTCAAACTCTGAACGCAAATTTGCAAAAATAGTCGAAATCGAAAAAACCTCAATAGAAGGTGAAATTGTTCCAGCATCAAGCTTTGATATATCTAGAATAGCATTCAGCAATTTCCTCATGGCATAAACTGAACTTTCCAGACCACCAAGAATACGTCGCCCTTTCAGATTATCAACGTAATGATCCAGCTCTGCCAAAAATAAACTTTGTGCATGTAAAGGCTGACGCAAATCATGACTTGCTGCTGCTAAAAATTGAGACTTCGCTAAATTGGCGTTTTCAGCTTCCTTATTTTTTCGCGCAAGGTCTTCGGCCAGTTCAGCATTAATAAAACGTAGCGATATAGCTTCGGTAAATGTTTTATGGTTACCATGATAAAAATACATTAAAGATAACAACCACATAAATGTGGCAACGGATAAGCCACGGTAAAAGCCATATTCATCCGTCGCCAGACAAAACATCAACGGCATAAAAAGAGGAATAAGCATCGCGTAAAAAGCCGGTCGGTATGCCACCAGCAAAGCCACCATACCAGCACCCATTGCCCATATCCAGACCACAATCAATAATTTATATTCGGTCGGTGCAAAATAAAACAGCATACCAATACTGCCCCAGATAGTACCGGTGCATAAAGTAAATATAAAAAAATATGTTTTCCAGCAAGGTTGAGAAATGCTATCCCTGCCAACTTTTATGTAATACAGATAGAGAAGTACTGCCGCCAGGCAGTTAAGCAACACGATAGCTAGCCAGGAAAATAGAAGTGCAGAAGAATGCACATCTCTCAATATAAAAACCAGCATACCAGCGCCTGCTACTGCACTGACGATAGTAGGCAGTTGCCGATAAACTGCCCTTAATTGCTCAGCAGTGATTTGGCATTGAAGTGAATTCATGTTGTGTCAATACATCAATTTACAGCGGACACAAAACAATACCATATCACTGCTAACAAACGAATATTTATCTCATTTAAATCTTCGGCGACGCGCAAAACCAAGCAGACCAACAAACCCCGAAGCAAACAACCAAATTGCAGCAGGCACAGGAACAGTCGTTATTGAAATAACCTCTAGTTCCACCAGGTCGAAAGCACCGCTACGACCTGCAAAAAATGTTGCTAATATTGGGGAGCCAGGAATACCATCATCGACTATAGGCAAACCACCACTAGGGAAATCACCCGGCAATGTTGTATCTGCCAGTGGCGTCACATTAAAAAATGTTGATGCGAATGCTGATGGACCTAGAGGCAAAGTAAAAAATCCTGATTCAGCATCGCCAAATAAAGTGTCGTTGGAGGCAGGCAAAGCACCACCGGTAATAGTATCGCCGACTGACACACCTTGCTCAATGGCATTAAATAAACCACTCAGATCACCAACATTATTTATCGGAATACCTTCAATAGCAAAAGGGCCATCCCAGGATGCCAGCGTATTACCCATAACCATATTTCCAGAGCCACCAAATCCATCACCAATAGCTACCGCATTAACAGTCCCCACATTCAGAGTACCACCCAGTATACGAAAAGGATCAAGACTATCTGTACCAACCAATGCAACATCATCCCAGGTTGCAGTTCCTGTAACGGCTGTCCGCCAACCAAGCATCGGGCTGTCCACCGGCTCATCCGGATTACGAATCGGATTACCCGCAGAATCATACAAAGTAAACCAGCCACTATATGATACTTCGTAAATTGCTGCACTCAACTGCCCTGAAAAACCAGTTAATGCACAGAGCGTTAAAACCATCGTTAAAATTTTATTTTTCATAATATCCCTCACATTTTAATATTTATGAGAGCTTTGCACGATGTGGATTTTTCATCGTAGCAAGGCAAAAATGGCTGAAAAAACGCAGCTTACACGAAGTAAGTGAGTACTTTTCAGGCATTTTTAACGCCGCTACGGTGGAAAAGATGCTTCGTGCAAAGCTCTCATTTATGTGAATTGTTCACATGAACTAACTGTAGCGAATAGGATATAGTTTCGGTATCCGGCAAATGACGTAAATTAACTACGTCATTTGATATACACCATAGATGCCTATCAAATATTTAAACTAAAGGGTCATTGAAGCTTTTCGACTAATGCTTGTATATGCCCAACATTTGCCGCAAGGTCAGCTCGACCCGTGCGTGAGCTTGATTGTATATATAGTGACGACTCATCCATATCAACAAATGTCACCTGCACATAAACATCATCTTCAAATGAAAATACTGGGGAACGTACAACAAAATTTACGTTTTGATTATCATCATCTTTGGCAAGCACAACCCAGCCTAATTTAGTCGCTGCATTTAAAACACGCTGGTACATTTTTTCAGCATCATGGTGAAAAATCGGTGTACGTAATTCTTCAAAAGCATGGTTAGCCGAAGTCTCTGCTGTGTTACTGCTTAGGTAAGTTGTTAATCGCTGATAAAAACCCGGTGCTTGAAATAGATTTGCATCATTTCTATACAAGGTAAAAAAAACCAGCCCGACTAACACTGTTATCACAAATACTATTATTTTTGCTACTGCCACTTTATCACCCTCGCTAAAATATTTACGTCGTTATCATCAACAATGTTCACCATTATATCGCTCATAAAATTTAAAGCGAATAAACTACCCCGCCGCAAACGAACGGGGCATACATTAATGACAAAAGTTGCCTCCTTTTTGAGACCATCGACGGCAGGGAAGCCGTCGTGAGCCTACAAGGACGTATTTACGGCGCGTCTCAAACAGGAGGCAACTTCGTTTATGCAAAACGCATGGCAAGCCAGGAAAAATTAACTACGGGAAATTAACCGGTAGAGATAATTTACCCATAACAAAAATTAAAATACTTATTGACAGGCAGAATAATTTCAATCACTATCAAACCATGATAAATCAAATTAACCACGTCGCCTCAGCGCTAACGATTGCTTGTTTCCACTGGAAACGAGCACGGTGGTCTTTTGATTATTCATTAATGTAAATACGATACAAAAAAACGAATATCAAAAGGCCGCTACTACTAATTAGCGGTCTTTTTTGTTCCCTGATTTTTATAAATAAGGAGAAAAAAGTGCCAGTTCCAATCTCATATCTCTCGGTTATTTTAATCTGGAGTACAACACCGCTTGCCATTCAATGGAGTGGCAATGATGTTGGTTTTCAGTTTGGTGTTGCGGCACGTATGGCAATTGGTCTGGTAGCCTTGCTTGTGTTGCTACATTTCATGAAGATTGAACTTCCCTGGCACAAAAAAGCGCAACGCATTTATTTGATTAGCGGTATCACCCTTTATATTGCGATGAGTTTTGTCTACTGGGCTGCGCAACATATTCCCAGTGGCTGGATTTCTGTGGTGTTTGGTTTATCCCCTATTTTCACCAGCATGCTGGCAAGTTTTCTGCTAAACGACTCACCCTTGTCAGGCACACGTCTAACCGGAATGTTGTTAGGCTTACTTGGTTTAATGGTTGTTTTTATCGAAGGCATGTCAATTTCGAGTGCTGCTTTATTGGGAATTGCCGCAACCGTTATTAGCGCTGCATCACAATCTACCGGCTCGGTTTTAATAAAACAGCAGCAGCCTGATTTTCATCCGATTGCGATAACGACTGGCAGCATTATTGTTGCACTACCGTTATTTTTGCTGAACTGTTTTATTGGTGGCAACTGGCCTGAAACCATTCCGCTAAAGTCAGCATTGTCCATTTTATATCTGGGCTTAATTGGTTCAGCTATCGGCTTTCCACTGTATTTTTATTTGTTAAAAAAACTAGCACCCGAGCGTGTTGCCATTATCATGTTAATAACACCGATTACCGCTTTATTATTGGGCGCAGCTTTAAACAACGAGACCATCAGCAATAAAGTCTGGTTAGGCACGGCTTTAATTTTGACGGGACTAGCCATTTACGAATACGGCAAGTATTTGCCGCATGTAAAAAAATGGAAAATACGTTGGCTGCAACGCCCGCTGTAGCGGGCGCAATGAAAAACGGAAAATGAAAACTGAAAAATGGTTTATTCCTGCTGCGCAGCCAGAAAATAAAAAACGACTGCATCGCGCTAAAATGACTTAAAATTCATTTTTCATTTTTCATTTTTTATTTTTTATTTTTTATTGTCTTACCTATGCCCGAGCCATTAAAAAATCTGTACAGCAAAACGTTAATCAAAAATCTTAGCGACAAAATTTTGCAGCGCTACTCCGCTTTTGATAAAAAAGCCTTTGGATCCGCCGTCTTTGATAAAAACTGGAAAGATAAAGAGTTAAAACAACGTATGCGACATATTGCACAATGTCTGCATTTGCACCTACCTACCAATTATAAAAAAGCCATCAAAATACTAAGACCCGTATCCGCCCAGTTCAGTGGCTTTGAATACATGTTTTTTCAGGATTATGTGGAATGTTACGGGCTGGATGATTTTGCAACATCAATGCCTGCGCTGGAACATTTTACAAAATATGCCAGTTCAGAATTTGCAGTACGCGCCTTTATTCTGCAGGATGAAAAAAACATGATGAAGCAGATGTTAATGTGGGCAAAATCAGACAACCATCATGTTCGTCGCCTTGCCAGTGAAGGCTGCCGCCCACGTCTGCCCTGGGCGATAGCGCTACCTGCCTTCAAAAAAAATCCGCAGCCGGTATTAAAAATACTCAAGGTGTTAATGAAGGATAATAGCGAATATGTCCGTCGTAGCGTTGCCAATAACTTAAACGATATATCCAAAGACAATCCAGAAATTACTCTTAACTGGGCACAGCAATACTTAGGCAAAAACAAAAATACAGACCGACTCATCAAACATGCCTGCCGCACATTATTAAAACAAGGTGACAAAAAAACATTACCGCTATTTGGTTTTACCAAACCTGCGCACATTAGTATTGCTCAATTCAAATGCCAAGCCAATGTTGCTTTGGGCGACAAGCTGAATTTTTCATTTTTACTAAACAGCAAAAAACCATCGCTTGGAAAATGTCGCTTAGAATTTGCCATCGATTTTATGAAAGCCAGTGGCAATTTGAATCGGAAAGTTTTTAAAATTTCAGAATCTAATTACACTGAAAAAGAAAAAACCGTAACAAAATATTTTTCATTCAAAAAAATATCCACTCGAAAATATTACGCTGGCAAACACCAATTAACCCTCGTTATTAATGGCGTTGATTTTGTTACAAAACCGTTTACTTTATATTTCTAAAAATAGAAATTATTAAGAATTTTTTTAGCACATTGTACAACTGATATTTATTTTTTCTATTAACCCAAAAGTTTTTTATATAGGCAAATTCTTATGCTCTAACCGGCGGTTTTACTAACTTTATTAAGTTGTGGAAATCATTAAAAAAACTCAACTTATCCACAGTTTTTCCTAAGTACTTCCACCGTAATGTGCACAAGATATAGTGCTTGACTTAACACCCAACCACACCCTATAGTATCCGCACCCATTTATGGGTACAGGCATAAACCCTGCTTTAAGAACAGGGCAATATAATAATAGCTAAACCATCGCACATCGCAGGACGGGCAATGCAAACAAATACTCCAAAGCCAAAAAAGTTAAACCCTGACACCAATACCCCCGAATTAACACAAAACCAAACTATCAGTATCACAGCAGCAGACAGCACCAGTATCGCGGCCACAGCACCCGGCCAGTTCCGCGTTATTCGACGCAACGGCAAAGTAACGGCTTTCGATGACGAAAAAATTTCCATCGCAATGACAAAAGCTTTTCTGGCAGTTGAAGGTGGCAATGCGGCCGCTAGCAACCGTATTCATGAAATCGTTAAAAATCTAACTGAACAAGTAAATTATGCATTAACCCGTCGCATTCCCGATGGTGGTACCTTCCACATCGAGGACATTCAAGATCAGGTTGAACTGGCACTGATGCGCGGCGGTCACCAAAAAATTTCACGTGCTTATGTTATTTACCGTAACGAACACGCAAAAGCCCGTGCTCAGGAACGCGCTCAGGAATTAGAAAAAAACGAAACGGCAGGCACAACCCAAAATGTAACCCACAGCATTAATGTCACGCTAAAAGATGGCAGCACACAAGCACTCGACAGCAAGCGTTTACACGCTATCGTCAGCGAGGCTTGCGAAGGACTTCAAGATGTTGACGCTGGTGCAATTTTAAGCGACACCGAACGCAATCTATTTGACGGTGTGCCAGAAAAAGATGTGGCACGCATGTTGGTGATGAGCGCACGTACTTTAATCGAGAAACAACCTGACTACAGTTACGCTGCTTCGCGTTTACTGCTTGATGATTTGCGCACCGAAGCACTAAGTTTTGTTTACAACAAACATATCAATGCAACACAAGCAGAAATGCAAACACAATATGCCGCTTACTTTGATACTTACATCAAACGCGCCATTGACCTCGAATTGCTTGACCCGCGCCTGGCTGAATACGACCTTGCCCTTTTAGGCGAACAACTTGACGCATCACGCGACCATCAATTCACCTACCTTGGTCTACAAACACTTTATGACCGCTATTTCATTCATCACGAAGATACCCGTTTTGAATTACCGCAAGTGTTTTTTATGCGCGTAGCAATGGGATTGGCACTCAATGAAATCAACCGTGAACAAAGTGCCGTAGAGTTTTACCGCCTGCTGTCCTCATTCGATTTTATGAGTTCAACACCAACGTTATTTAACTCCGGCACCTTGCGCCCACAACTTTCCAGCTGTTATTTAACCACTGTGCCCGATGATTTAGACGGTATTTTTAGCTCGATAAAAGACGATGCCATGTTATCGAAATATGCAGGCGGACTGGGTAACGACTGGACACGTGTCCGCGGCATGGGCGCACACATTAAAGGCACCAACGGCAAATCTCAGGGTGTTGTACCTTTCCTGAAAGTCGCTAACGATACCGCGGTTGCAGTTAATCAAGGCGGCAAACGCAAAGGCGCAATGTGCGCTTATTTAGAAAGCTGGCACATCGACATCGAAGAATTTTTAGACCTGCGCAAAAACACCGGCGATGATCGTCGCCGCACCCACGACATGAACACTGCCAACTGGATTCCTGACCTGTTCATGAAACGTGTTGCCGAAGATAAAGACTGGACATTATTCAGCCCCAACGAAACCCCCGAACTGCATGAATTGTACGGCAACAAGTTTGAAAAAGCTTACATCGCCTACGAAGCAAAAGCGGCTAACGGTGAAATACGCGTTCATAAAACCATCAAAGCAGCAACACTGTGGCGCAAGATGATTAGCATGTTATTTGAAACCGGTCACCCCTGGGTAACATTTAAAGACCCGTGCAATCTGCGTTACAGCAATCAACATGTTGGCGTGGTACATAGCTCAAACCTATGTACCGAAATTATGTTACACACCAATGATGAAGAAATTGCGGTTTGTAATTTAGGCTCGGTAAATTTACCCGCACACATCAACGAAAACGGTCTCGACACCGAAAAGCTTGAACGCACTATCGACACCGCCATGCGCATGTTAGATAACGTTATCGACTACAATTTTTATAGCGTACCCGAAGCGCGTGATTCCAACTTACGCCACCGTCCGGTTGGTTTGGGTGTTATGGGTTTTCAAGATGCACTTTATAAACAACGTATGCCTTATGCCTCAGAACAAGCTGTTGAGTTTGCTGACCGCACCATGGAAGTAATTAGTTATTACGCCATTAAAGCATCAACGAATTTGTCGGAAGAACGTGGTCGTTACTCCACCTTTGAAGGTTCGCTGTGGAGCAAAGGTATTTTACCCATCGACTCTTTAGATTATCTTGCTGAAGGTCGTGGTAATTATTTAGACGTTGATCGCAGCCATACCTTTGACTGGGATTCATTACGTGATCGCGTACAAAAAGTCGGCATGCGCAATTCCAACACCATGGCGATTGCACCGACCGCAACCATCTCCAACATCTGTGGTGTTAGCCAATCAATCGAACCAACCTATCAAAACTTGTTTGTTAAATCGAATTTATCTGGTGAGTTCACCGTGGTCAATCCTTATTTAATTAACGATTTACGCGAGCACGGCATCTGGGATGAAGTCATGGCAAATGACCTTAAATACTATGATGGTAGCGTACAACAAATTGATCGCGTACCGGCGGAGCTTAAAGAACAGTACCAAACGGCTTTTGAACTGGATGCGCGTTGGTTAGTTGAAGCGGCTTCACGTCGTCAAAAATGGATTGACCAGGGACAGTCGTTAAACCTGTACATGTCTGAACCCAACGGTCAAAAATTAGATGCACTGTATAAACTGGCATGGGTGCGTGGTTTAAAAACCACCTATTATCTGCGTTCAATGGGGGCGACACACGTTGAAAAATCCACCATGGACGCTAGCCGTGGCAGTGGTTTGAATGCGGTATCAAACGCAGCATCGTCAGAGGCATTCGAAGCAAATCAATCTGGATCAACTGCGCCTGGATTTGCAGCACCTGGATTTGCAGCACCCGGATCTGCAGCACCAAAGGCCTGTTCAATTTTAGACCCTGACTGTGATGCCTGTCAGTAATGTTTATTCATAACAACATTAAACAGCATGGGCAAAAGCCGCACACTAAAAAACAGCGCCTCGTGCAGTTTTGTGAGCACGATGGCATTTGTATAACTTTTACACAGGCAAAAAACACATGGCATGCATTGGCATCCTGTGCATTAAAACCATGGTGGTTATCTTTAAACACCATGAAAAAAACAGCTTAAAAAAGTTTAATAAATAAACTTAATAAGATACAACAAAAAAATAATAAAAAAACGCTGAACTCGAGGTAATAAAAATGCTTAATAACTGGGATGATCCTTTTGCAAAATTCGCTAACAATAAAAATAACAATGCAGCCCAAGCTCAGACAGTAACGACCAAAATAACGGCTCAGGCAGCCACACAGGCAGTAACAACTCCAATAACAAACGATGTTGTTAAACAAAGCGTCAACAAACAATTTCTCGAAAAGGAAGAAGTACCACAACCCATAGTTCTTGAAAAAACAACACCCGAAAAAGCCGTGCATGCAGGTGACGGCATTGTCAGCAATGAACAGCTCATGGCAACTGCCGGTGCTGCACCACAAGTAAATCCTGTTCTCGAAGACACTACAAGCACTGAATCAAACACTGACTTAAGCGGCACTGGTCTGGAAGAAATTGAAATGGGTGCATCACGCATTCAAGTTGACGATAAAAAAATCATCAACTGCCGTGCTGACTTAAATCAACTGGTGCCTTTTAAATACGACTGGGCATGGCAAAAATATCTCGACGGTTGCGCCAATCACTGGATGCCGCAAGAAATTAATATGACCGCCGACCTCGCCTTATGGCGTGACCCGAACGGTCTCACCGAAGACGAACGTACGGTCATTAAACGCAACCTTGGTTTTTTCTCCAGCGCCGATTCCTTAGTTGCCAATAATTTAGTGCTGGCAGTTTACCGCCACATCACTAATCCTGAATGCCGCCAATATTTATTGCGCCAGTCATTTGAAGAAGCCGTACACACACACGCTTATCAATACTGCGTTGAATCACTGGGATTAGACGAAGGCGAAATATTTAACATGTATCGCGAACTGCCTGCAGTTGCTCGCAAAGCAGAATGGGCGCTACCATTCACCCAGCACCTTGCCGATCCAAATTTCCAAACCGGCACACCCGAAAACGACCAAAAACTACTGCGCGAACTCATCGCTTTTTATGTGGTGTTTGAGGGCATTTTCTTCTACGTTGGTTTTACCCAAATTTTATCCATGGGTCGACGCAACAAAATGACTGGTGTCGCTGAACAGTTCCAATATATCTTGCGTGATGAATCCATGCACATGAACTTTGGCATCGATGTAATCAATCAAATAAAAATAGAAAATCCTCACCTGTGGTCTGCTGAATTTCAACAAGAAATGGTTGAACTTATTCGCGAAGCAGTTGAAATAGAAACGCAATATGCACGCGACACAATGCCACGCGGCATCCTCGGTTTAAATGCGCCGATGTTTGAAGAATACCTACAATTCATCGCCAACCGTCGTTGTTCACAAATTGGTTTACCCGAGCAGTATCAAAATGTCAGCAATCCATTTCCGTGGATGTCAGAAGTTCTCGACCTTAAAAAAGAAAAAAACTTTTTTGAAACCCGTGTTACCGAATACCAGACTGGTGGTGCTCTTAATTGGGACTAGAAGTCAGAAGCTAGAAATTAGAGGCTAGAAATTAAAGGCTAGAAACCAGCAACTAGAAATCAGGATATAAAAATAAGCCTTGGAGGCTGAACTCAACTTAAAGGCGATGATTTATCATCGCCTTTTTTATTTGAAAGGTTTTATCGTACACATATACCGGTATAATCTTTGAACATGAAAATTATCGAAGTCATTGCAGACGCAGGTCATCACGACACCATCATCAGCATCGCTGAGCAGCAACAAGTCGAAGATATCTGGTTCACTCAAATAAATGAAGACAGCAGGTTTGTTGCTCGCCTGTTAGTCAGCCCAGAAAAACGCCAAAAAGTTTTAGATGCACTGCAAACTATTTTTCATAATTCTGACAATTATCGCGTATTAATTATTCCACTTGATACCGCCCTGCCCAAACCTGTTGAAACAGAAATACCTGCTGATGAATCACTCAACAGCGAACAACTAGAAGAAAAGGAAGCGCAGGAAAAAGAACGAAAAAAAGCTGCACTGATGAGCACCCGCGAAGAAATCCTCGTGCAGGTAGAAAAAGATGCACAGCTTAATGATAACTTTATTTTATTGGTTATATTATCAGCCATCGTTGCTGCTATCGGCTTGCTGGAAAACAACCTTGCCGTCATCGTCGGCGCGATGGTAATCGCCCCCTTATTAGGCCCCAACATAGCCTTCTCGCTTGGCGCTTCACTGGGCGAGAAAAAACTGGTTATTGACTCTCTAAAAACTATTTTTGTCGGTATTATCGTTGCCATACTTTTTTCTATCGGTTTAGGACTTGTCTGGCCAGGCAGTTTTGACAGCAGTGAATTAATGTCACGCACCGATGTTGCCTATTCTGGAACAGCTATCGCACTAGCATCTGGCGCAGCCGCTTCTTTATCCTTGGTTAGTGGCACATCCAGCGTATTAGTGGGTGTTATGGTTGCGGTGGCGTTAATGCCACCGGCAGTCACCATCGGGCTAATGTTAAGCATTGGCGAAACCAACCATGCACTTGGCGCCACTTTATTACTTGCCGTTAATGTTGTCTGCATAAACTTATCATCTAGTCTGGTTTTTTTATTTCGTGGCATCAAACCTCGCACCTGGCTAGAAGCACACAAAGCAAAACAGTCACGACTACTTTCTATTGGCGTGTGGGTTGTTATGCTGCTGATATTGTTTTTGATGATTTATCTCAGACACGAAACGCAAATGTAGTAAATGAAGCTAGTTAAAAATCATGACACTAAACCCAATACCCGAACTCGTAAACAGCCTTTACTGGATAACGTTAATTGCAGTTATTGTTTCCTCTGCATCTGGTGTGCTTATAGCCGGTTTCAAAAAATTTGATTTATTCGGAGTGGTTATTATTGCTATTGCCACAGGACTAGGTGGCGGTTCGTTACGTGATATGTTGCTAGATAGAGAGGTTTTCTGGATTAATGATCAGGTATTTTTTATCGCATCATTTGGCAGCGCCATTATTATTTTTATAAGCGCACGACTGGTAGCCATTTCACACCGGTTTTTCCTAATACCCGATGCAGCAGGATTAGCCGCCTTCGCTATAGCTGGTACACTCGTCTCATTAATGATGGGCACACCCTGGTTGATCGCCAGTTTTATGGGGGTAATGACCGGCACAATGGGTGGTATTTTTCGCGACATATTAAGCAACGAACCACCGCTTGTTTTTCATAGCCCGCTGTACGCAACAGTGTCGTGGCTAGGCTCGTTATTATTTATTGCACTGTTATATTTTTCCATTGATGTAACACTCGCCGCGGTTATTGCAGGTTTAAGTATTTTTATTGCCCGGTTAATTGCACTTTATTTCAACATCAATTTGCCGAAGTTTCGTTTTAAACCATAAAGTACACTATGTCTGCAGTATAAAAACACCAGCAATACCATGATAAAAATTTCTCACATCGACCACCTTGTACTCACCGTCAAAGATATTTCAACAATCATTGAATTTTATGTATGTAAACCCTAGTTAATGCTCAGGGTGAATAAGTTTAACTTGAGGGAAATAAGTTTTATATTTGCTTGTATCTCTTGTTATTAAATTAAAATCTTCCACTGAAACATGTGCGCCAATAAAAAAATCTGGTAAAGGTGAGTTTTTTGTCCCTTTATTTTTTCTATATTTTAAATACGCCTTACCTGAAAGAAATAATGCTTCCCTAGGAATTTCTAAAACTTTTAGATTAAGCTCTGAAATTGCTTTTTCTAATTCTTCTATTTTTTTAAATCCTATAGAGATTTCTGTATAAACTGTACTGGTCAAGGTAGCGGTCAATTTTAAAACCTTCCTCGCGTAACTTCTTCATCATTTCACGCGACCCTAAACTATCTCGACTGCGTTCAAATAAAGCCTTCATACGTCGATAGAGACGCAATGTATCAGCACTAATCAGCTTACCTGGTCGGTTATTCCAATCATAAAAAGCGGATTTACTTACTTTCATTACCCGACATAAAATCACAACCGGATAATACGTCGACTCATCTCTAATAAAAACAAATTTTACTTCATTTCTTTCGCGAAGAAGGCACTCGCCTTTTATCAATTTTTGCTCCTGCAAAATTGTGCTACCGTACTTCCTGTACATATAAAATCTCTTTCTCCATGCCCCTGTGTCAGAATAGTTGTCGCCTCTAAAATTCAATTAGAGGTAAGAAAAAATGAGAGCAAGATTTACTCAATCATTTAAAATACAAGCTGTTGAAAAGGCGCTTGAACGAGCGAATGATGTTAGCGTACAAAGCATTGCAGATGATTTGGGTGTGGGACACTCAACGTTAAGCAAATGGATTGCACTGACCAGAAAACAAAAACTTGAACCGGACAATGAAGTGCCCCGTATGACTAAAGAGAAAAGACCACAAGACTGGAGCGCAGAAGAAAAGCTCAATATGGTGATTACCTGCTCGTCCCTTGATGATGAAAAAGTCAGTGAGCTGTGTCGTGAGCGAGGTGTTTTTTCGCATCATATTAAGCAGTGGAAGCAGGAGTTTGTAAGTGGCCAACCGGCCAACACAACGGTGAGTACACGCGCAGATAACAAAACCCTGCGCCAGGAAAATAAAGCCTTAAAAAAAGAATTAAACCGCAAAGATAAAGCGTTAGCGGAAACCGCCGCTTTACTGGTGCTCCAAAAAAAAGTCAACGAAATCTGGGGCAGAGACGAGGGCGACTCACAATGAGCACGGAGCGCGCAGATATGATTGAGTTGATTGAACAAGCCCGCGCCTCAGGTGCTCGCCAATCCCTCGCCTGTAAAAACATTGGCATCAGCGCAAAAACATTACAGCGATGGGTGAAGCCTGAGAACCAAAAAGATGGCCGCTTAGATGCACAACACACACCTAAAAATAAACTCACAGAGCTTGAGCGTCAACGCATTATTAAGGTGGCCAATGAGCCGGCGTATGCCGATTTATCGCCGAGTAAAATCAGTCCCGAAGCTGGCGGATGAAGGGCGGTATCTCGCCTCTGAATCGACATTTTATCGCGTATTAAAAGCCGAGAAGCAGCTACAGCATCGACAAAAATCAAAACCCGTAAGACAGGTTAAAAAGCCACGCGCTTTAACCGCCACCGGCGCGAATCAGCTATACTGTTGGGATATTACCTATCTTCCGACCCAAGTGTTAGGTTTGTTTTTTTACCTGTATTTAGTGATGGATATTTACAGCCGAAAAATTGTTGGTTGGCAAATATACGAAAGAGAATCCAGTGCATTGGCGGCTGATCTAATGACCGACATTTGTCAACGCGAAAGTGTTAAGCCCAACCAGGTGATATTGCATTCTGATAATGGAAGCCCCATGAAGGGCGCCACGATGCAGGCAACATTGCAAGCATTGGGCGTGGTTCCCTCGTTTAGTCGGCTCTCAGTCAGCAACGATAATCCCTATTCAGAATCATTATTTCGTACCTTGAAATACCGACCAGAATATCCTGAAAATGCCTTCGGAGATTTATCCGCCGCGCGCATATGGGTAAAAGGTTTTGTGGGTTGGTACAACGATGAGCATTTACATAGCTCGATTAAGTTTATTACACCCTGAGCGCTGGAGTGGAGAGGTGCGAAACTGGGATGAGATAAATGAGGTTTATCTTAACCCGGAAAATGAGAAGAATGTGGCGGCATAATTTTAAACTTTAGGCGACAACTGTCTTGAAAATCACCGGTTGTAAATTTTTTCAGAAATAAGTTCTACTTGGAATTCAATTTCACCACAGAGACAACTACCTATTACCATGATTTTTCCTTATTGGTTA
>UOFD01000031.1_pt1 | contig 49231 bp, 39 predicted proteins | sample 1990101 | NCBI WGS metagenome assembly UOFD01 (sample SAMEA4728526, study PRJEB27164) | hydrothermal vent metagenome | biome: marine basaltic hydrothermal vent biome; feature: marine hydrothermal vent; material: mineral | place: Pacific Ocean | collected 2011-06-14/2011-07-23 | depth 1741 m | reverse complement strand
TGCTGTTTATACAATGGCAGTAGAGATCAATAATAGTCGCGGCCGACCACAAACTGAAATTGTAAAATCATTTTTAGAGGCGGGTTTTAATGAAAAGCATTTAATGTCGATTATTCTTGCCGTATCGGTAAAAATACTCAGCAATTACAGTAACCATTTATTCGATACAAAAGTTGATGATGTGTTTTCTGAATTTGAAATGTGAGGCTCAATAATTGATAACTAATAATTATTTCGTATAAGGCAAAACAAATTCACTGATATATTGAGCTTAAAAAAACGGCTACTGAAAATTAATTCGGCAGCCGTTTTTTCAGTGTTTTGCACGAAATTTATTAGAATTTTATTGGAAGTTTATCCGAATATTGCTAGTAATGATGGCAAAACCGCAGGCTATAAACACTGCCGTTTTCACACCCCTTTAACAAACAAGCGAAATATCAACGGAATCGCAAACAGCGTCAACACGCTGGAAAATGCCAGTCCCCAGACGATGGCGGTTGCGACTGGTCCCCATATCAACGATTCGCCACCCAGTCCCAATGCTAATGACGACAACCCTGCGATGGTGGTTAAGGTGGTAATCAATATTGGAATGACGCGACGACGTGCAGCGTAGATGGTGGCGTGGGTGATGCTCATACCATCTTGCAGTCGTGAGTTGGCGGCGGAGATGAGAACGATGGCGGCGTTAACGGCGATGCCGGCGAGCGCGACTACGCCGTATAAAGTGTACAGACTTAGCGGGTTGCTGGTAATCAACAGGCCGAGCGTAACGCCGGTGAATGCCATTGGCACGGTCGATAAAATAATCAGCGGCTGGAAGTAACTTTTGAATTGTGTGCCGAGAATGGCGTAAATCAGTAACACGCCGAACAGTAACAGGATAAACATCGAATTGATGCTTTCATTAATATCATCTAATTGCCCGCTGAAATTAAGATCGTTTTCTGTGTATAAGTCGGCAATTTCTAGCCAGCGTTTTTTGATTAAATTATTGGCTTCCACCGTGTTCATTTGTGCGGTATCTAAATCGGCTTCTACGGTGATTGCGCGGCGATAATTATAATGACGAATGTTACCGGGACCCGCGCCGGTTTTATCGCTGAGAAAATAAGAGAGCGGGCGAATGTTGCCGTTGGGCAAAACGATTTGCGTGTATAAAATCTCTTCGACATTATATAAATCGCGCGGCTTGGCTTTTACCCGCACTTCCAATTCTTCGCCCATGTGTTGCATCGACGCGACAATTTCGCCATCAACTAATAGCCGCAAATTTCGTGCAATGTCGGCAGGTGTTAGACCGCTGTTTTGAATGGCGTAACTGTCGAAGACAAGATTGAGTTCGTTGCGTCCTTTGGATGCGTCATCGTTAATATCTTTTATCGCGGGAATATCGCGCAGTATTTCTTTTAAAGCATTGGCGGCGGTATGGATTTGCGCCAGGTCATCACCACGCACTTTTACGCTGATGGGTTTTGCGGTTGGCGGGCCACCGGCGAGGCGGAAAAAAGAAATATTGATGGGGCCGGGGTAGTCGCTTATTGCGCCACGAATTTCATCGAGCACGTCATCGACATGTCGGTAGTCGTTATTATTGTCAGGATTTAAACTAATCATTATCTGACCGTAACTGTTGCCAAAAAATGGTTCGTTTTCAGTAAACATTTGACCGGCGTAACTCACCAGTGCGCGGGTTTCTTCATCGCTTAATAAGCTGCGTGAAATTTTTTCGATTTCGAGTGTGGTAGTAAGTGTATCTTCCAGTGGTGTGCCCGGCGGCATTTCGATGTTGACATAAAATTTACGAATCGGGTCGCTGGCAAAAAAATCAACCTTAACCATTTCTGCTGCGATTGAACCGATGGCTAATAAAAACGGTAAGATAATAATTACCATTGCGCGTTTTGGATAACGCATAACTTTAATCAAACTGCGTATGTATTTTATTTGTAACTGGTGAGTAAAGTTTTGTCGCCACAGCTGCATTTTTGATGGGTTTTCAAAATCTGTTTTTACCACCAAGACGTGTGCCGGTAACATCCAGAACGCTTCGATTAAACTGATGGCTAAACCAATCGAAACCACCAGCGGTACCACCATCATAAATTTTCCCATAATGCCGGGCATTAATACCAGCGGCAAAAATGCTGACATGGTGGTGAGCACAGCAGTAGTGACCGGCGTAGCTACCTCTTTTAAAGCTTCTATACAAGCTGTTACACGGTCTGCGCCTCGCGCGAGTCGCTGATAAATCGCTTCAGCAACAACCACTGCATCATCAACCAACATGCCTAATGAAATAACAACGCCAAGCAAAACCATAATGTTTAAGCTTTGGCCGATTAAACTGATTACCCAAAAGGTACCGGCTAAAATAAAAGGAATGCCGATGCTGGTGAGAAAAGCGATTTTTACGCCAAGGAAAATCCAGGTAACAAAAAGCACAAATAACAAACCAACCAGCGCATTGGTTTGCATAACATTGATAGAACGGTTAGTGATTTCTGTTGCATCATCGATTAATACTAAGTGTACGCCGGTGTTGTCGCTGTATAAATTTCGTTCGGCAACAAAGTCATTAAGTCGTTCAACCAAACCTAAAGTATTTGATTTTGATTTTTTAGTCAGCGCAAATAATACGGCAGCTTGATTGTTGTAACTCACCAGTTGGCTGGCTTTTTCTCGTCCGCGTTTAACTTCGGCAATTTCACTTAACGGTACTTCACCTGCTTGCGAGGTAAGTACGGGTAAATTTGCAAGTGTGCTGGCAGAAGCGTTAGCCCCTGTTAGTCGAATAAACCATTCTTCGGACTGAACTTTTAAACTGCCAGCGGGTGTGTCCTGATAATAACTGCGAATGGTGTCGGCGAGGTCACTGGGTTTTATGCCGTAGTGCTGTAATTTTTGTGGGTCAAAAAACACCTGCAATTCAGGGTCGTCTAACGCGGTGGTCATTACACGATCAACGCCTTTTATATTTTCTAATTGTTTTTTTAAACGCTCTGATTGCAAACGTAAATTTTCATCACTAGCGGCGGAAACAGCAACGATTGATGCGGTAGGGTAAGCGTTATCAGTGGTGATTTCAAAAATGAAAGGGTCAGTTGCTTCACTGGGTAATTCATTTTGTTTGCTCTGAATTTCACGGCGCAAGTCAGCCACACGTTTATCAAAGATACGTTCAGAGACATCATTAAAACGAATTAAAATACTGGAAATACCTTCGCGACTATTGCTGGAAACAAACTTTATGTCAGAGATGCTGCGGATAACATCTTCCAGTGGATCAGTGATGCGTTTTTCTATGTCGATAGCAGAAGCACCGGGCAGGGCAGTTGTAACTTGAATCCAGTTAAAATTAATCGTCGGATTTTTTTCACGTGGCAGGGTTAAATAACTAATCGTGCCGAGAATTAATACCAGTACAAAAAATAGGTTGGCAAGGACGTGGTTTTGAATGAATTTTTGAAACATTATGTGTAAAAAAGAAAAGAAAATTTTCCGCAAATACACGCAAATGAACGCAAATAAAAATTAAATAATATTAATGTTTTTTCGTTTGTTGTTTTATTAGCGTTCATTTGCGTTTATCTGTGGACTAAAATTTATTAATTTGTATCACATCACCATCTCTCACATTAAAGCGTCCCTGGGTAATAATTTGTGTTTCTTCGTTTATGTTGATTGATGCTGGTTGGCCTTCGATGGCATTTTTAATTTCAATGAATTTTGCAGTGCCTTTGTTTTGTTTGATATTGTCCGCGACCAGAATGCCGAGTTTTTTATTGCGTTGTACGATATAACTAGCGGGAATAGATAGTGCGGCATCCTGCCACAAAACTTTTCCGACGCTACCAGTAACAGCGTGTTCGTCGATAAAACTTAAACGAGCGATGTGGTTGCGTGTAGCTTTGTCAAGCACGGGCAAAATGAAATCAATTTTAAGTGCGTATGTTTTATTGTTGAATAGAAATTGAAAGTTTTTACCGTGCGAAAAACTGTTTAATAATCGGTTGTTTATTTTCACCTCAACAATATTGTTGGTTTTTGAAACCAACTGTAATAATGCTGTGCCGATTTGTGTTAGCTCCCCAGCGCTGGCATCACGGCGAGTGATGTAACCATCAAAAGGCGCTTTTATTTGGCAGCGATTTACATTGACTTGCGCAAGCGATGCCGCTGCTTTTTTATTTTCGACAGTGGCAGTTAATCGGCTTTCTTCTGCTGCACGTTGATTGTAAATTTCTTTAGAAATATTCCCTTGTTTGTTTAATTTTTTTGCCTGACTGTACTGAGACTTGGCATTGTTTAGTTGAGATTTTTCGGCTTTTACATTAGCGTTGGCTTGTTTGAGTTTTAATTTGTTCTCTTCGCAGTTTAATGTGACCAATAAATCGCCTGTCTTCACTTCATGTCCGGTGTCTACGTAAAATTTTTCTATAACAGCACTAATTTGTGCGCTAATACGGCTGTTGTTTTTGGCAGGTACGTTTCCGCCTAACGTGTGGTTTATATTTATTGCGATTTCTTTATAGTTTTTTGTTTTAACTTTTATCACTTCGCCAGCGATGGCGTTATGTGGCAATAAAAACGCTAGCACGACGAATGCAATCGCTTTGGTAAGCGTATTAGTCGTTAAGCTTAAATTGTTAATTATTTTCAATGCAGGATTCCACATGACTAATGATGCTTCCATTATGTAGGCGTGTTTCGATTGTATCATTTACTTTAACTTGTTTAACGGATGTTATTGGCTCGCCTTTTTTGTTTAAGCTGATTGAATAACCGCGCTGAAGCGTTTGCAACGGACTAATAGCATTTAACGTTTTTGCTACATTGCTTAGTTGAGATTTTTTGTTGGTGACTAAATTTAAAGTCGCTTGTTGTAACTTTGCGTGTAAGTATGTTGCTGTTTGTTTATTTTGTATTAACAATGCTTTTGGATTTTGTGCGATAAGTTTTGTATTGAGTGCAGTTGCGTTGCTTTGCTGAGAAACAAGCATTGCTTGCATTGCACGAACTAAACGTTTTGTTAATTCATTACTACGTTGTCTGGAATGTTGTATTTGTGTTTGTGGATGTTGCTGTTGTAGCAATCGGTACAACCATTGTGTTTTTTCCTGATAGTGCGTAACTTTATCGTTAATTAATTGTTGCAGCCTTTGCTGGTACCAGTCAAACGATTGTAGCCAGGAAGACTGGTCAGGGGTAACCGTTTCTGCTGCCGCGGTTGGCGTGGCAGCGCGAACATCAGCAACAAAATCAGCAATTGTGACATCGACTTCGTGACCTACACCGCTAATAATCGGAATGCTGCAATCAAAAATAGCACGGGCAACTGTCTCTTCATTAAATGACCACAAGTCTTCCAACGAGCCACCGCCGCGCACCAGTAAAATAACATCACAATTTAATGTGCCGGAAGTTACCGCCTCATCAATTAATTGAATGGCATTGCAAATAGCCGGTGCAGCTTCAACGCCTTGAACAGGTACTGGAAATATTTTTACAGGGATAGAAGGAAAACGTCTTTCAATAACACTTAAAACATCGTGAATAGCCGCACCGGTTTTTGAAGTGATAATGCTGATGCATTTCGGCAGTTCAGGCACTTCCTGCTTGTTGGTTTCATCGAATAAACCCTCAGCAGCAAGTTTAATTTTTAGTGCTTCAAATTGGCGGCGTAAAACACCGTCACCGGCTTCTTCCATGCGATCAACAATTAGCTGGTAGTTACCGCGTGGCTGATACAAACTAACTTTCGCACGCACCACAACCTGATTGCCATTTTCAGGTTGAAACGTCAGCGAACGTTTTCGCCCTTTGAACATCGCACAACTAACCTGCGCCGACGCATCTTTCAAACTGAAATAAATATGACCCGAAGCAGGCTGCGCCAGATTAGAAATTTCACCTTCCACCGAAATCCAGGCAAATTCCTGTTCCAGTAAATCTGCCACGCTGCGGTTAAGGCTGCTGACGCTGTAGATATTATTGTTTTTAGGGCTGGATGACATGTGCAGATTTAAACACAAAGCATAAACATAAAGCACAAAAAAAGACCTGCACCTCTTCAGCAGAGGTGCAGGTCGTATCTTTGTGCGGTCTTAGCGCGCGGTTTTAGTAGGGACCGTTAACGCTAGCTTGTTGTTCAGCTTGTGCGACAGCTAATTTGCCCTGACTTTTTGCTTTTGTTACCAGCTTCATGGCTTTGTCTGTTTTGCCTTCTTTGTTTAACTTATCGGCTTTTTTCAGCATTTTGCGGCTATCTCGCCATTCGTAATTGGCAGCTTTAGCACTGTCGATTGATGCATTCGCATCTTTGACAGCGTCATCGTAGCTACTAGCTTGTGCTAGTACAGGTGAGAATAGAAGAGCGCTGAGAATGGAAATACTGCTGAGATTTTTTATTTTCATATTGCTTCCTCGATCGGTTTTTAAAATAGTTTTTTTAAGAGCGTCCATTTATACCTGAAAAGGTAGGTTTTGTATATTTTTTACAAGTATTGCGTCTCACTAATCTTGTTACGAAGGCCGCTAAAGCTTATAATGAGCCGCTTTTTAGAAGTTACTAAAAGCACCCAACGGGAATTATTATGCGAATAATCGAAGAAGCCTTAACCTTTGATGATGTTTTACTGGTTCCTGCACATTCGGTGATGATGCCCAAAGATGTCTCTTTGCAGACCAAAGTCACCCGCGAAATTTCTCTCAATATCCCGCTATTATCCGCTGCCATGGACACGGTCACTGAATCGCGTCTGGCTATCGCGCTTGCGCAGGAAGGCGGCATGGGTATCGTGCATAAAAATCTCACACCCGAGCAGCAAGCCGCTGAAGTTAATACCGTTAAAAAATACGAAAGTGGCGTGATTACCGAGCCGGTAACGGTTACCCCTGATATTAAAGTTCGTGATGTCATGGCGTTGCGTGAACGCTACAAAATTTCGGGTATGCCTGTGGTCAAAGATGGTGAGCTGATTGGTTTGGTCACCAGTCGTGACGTGCGTTTTGAAACTGATTTGAACAAGCCAGTGTCTGAACTAATGACACCAAAAGATAAGCTGGTAACAGTAAAAGAGGGTGCATCAAAGCAGGATGTGCTGGCACTGTTGCACGAGCATCGTATTGAGCGCGTTTTAGTGGTAAATGACGCTTTCCAATTGCGCGGCATGATTACTGTAAAAGATATTCAAAAATCCACCGATTTCCCTAATGCTTCAAAAGATGACGAAGGTCGCTTGCGTGTTGGTGCAGCCGTTGGCACCGGTGAAGGTACAGAAGAACGTGTCGAGGCACTGGCTGCTGCTGGCGTTGATGTCATCGTGGTGGATACCGCGCATGGTCATTCGCAGGCAGTGCTAGATCGTGTTAGTTGGGTGAAGAAAAATTATAGTCAGATTCAAATTATTGGCGGCAATATCGCCACGGGCGCGGCAGCGAAAGCGTTGGTTGATGCTGGTGCTGATAGCGTTAAAGTTGGCATTGGCCCAGGTTCAATTTGCACCACGCGTATTGTCGCTGGTGTTGGTGTGCCACAAATTTCCGCTATTTCAAATGTGGCGGCAGCCCTTGAAGGTACAGGCGTACCATTGATTGCGGATGGCGGTATTCGTTATTCGGGCGATATGGCAAAAGCGATTGCGGCGGGTGGTTACTGTATTATGGTGGGCGGCATGTTGGCCGGCACGGAAGAGGCACCGGGTGATGTGATTTTGTATCAGGGGCGTTCTTATAAAGCGTATCGCGGCATGGGTTCAATTGGTGCGATGAAACAAGGTTCCAGCGATCGCTATTTCCAAGACAGTTCAGAAGGTAGCGAGAAGTTAGTCCCCGAAGGTATCGAAGGTCGTGTTGCCTACAAAGGCCCAATGGGCACCATCGTGCATCAAATGATGGGCGGACTGCGTTCCAGCATGGGGTATGTCGGCTGCGCGAATTTAGATGAAATGCGCACCAAGCCAGAGTTTGTTCGTATCTCCGGCGCGGGCATGTCGGAGTCGCACGTACACGATGTGACCATCACCAAAGAAGCGCCGAATTACCGGTCGACTTAATAATAAAATCAAAAACTTTATTTTTTCCGCAAATGAACGCAAATGAACGCAAACAAAAGCTTTTTAAGTTTTTAAATTTGCGTTCATTTGCGTGTATTTGCGGAATAATTATTTTCTAATTTAAATATACCGCTATGCATGACATTCATTCAGATCGCATTTTAATCATCGACTTCGGTTCGCAATACACGCAGCTTATCGCGCGGCGCGTTCGGGAAGCGGGTGTCTACAGTGAAGTGCATCACACCGGCATGAGTGCTGATGAAATCAAAGCCTTCGCACCAAAAGGCATTATTTTATCCGGCGGCCCTGAATCGGTGAATGCAAATGACACACTAATTGCACCACAATATGTATTTGAAGCGGGCGTTCCCGTGTTAGGTATTTGTTACGGAATGCAAACCATGGCAGCGCAGCTTGGTGGCAAAGTTACCGCGTCAACACATCGTGAATACGGCTTTGCACAAGTGCGTGCGCGCAATCACAGTGCCTTGCTGAAGGACATCGAAGATCACGTTACTGACGAAGGTTTTGGTATGTTGGATGTGTGGATGTCGCACGGCGATAAAGTTGATGAACTGCCGGAAAATTTTGCCTGCATCGCCAGCACCGATAACGCACCGATTGCTGGCATGGCAGATGAGTCTCGCCACTTTTATGGTTTGCAGTTTCACCCAGAAGTGACTCACACTAAACAAGGGCAGCGCATTGTTGAACGTTTCGTGCATAACATTTGTGATTGCGCGTCGAACTGGACGGCGGGCAATATTATCAAAGATAACATCGAACGCATTCGCCAGCAGGTGGGCAGCGATGACGTTATTTTAGGCCTGTCTGGTGGTGTCGATTCTTCCGTGGTTGCCGCGTTGTTGCATCAGGCAATTGGCGATCAATTAACTTGTGTATTTGTTGACAACGGTTTGTTGCGCCATAAAGAAGGCGATCAGGTAATGGCAACCTTCGCCGAGAACATGGGCGTGAAAGTTATTCGCGTCGATGCCGAGCAACGTTTTCTCGGTGAGTTAAAAGGGGTTGATGACCCTGAGAAAAAACGCAAAATTATTGGTCGCGTTTTTATCGAAATATTTGAAGAAGAATCGAACAAATTACCGAATGCTAACTGGCTGGCGCAGGGCACGATTTATCCTGACGTGATTGAGTCGGCCGATAGCAAAAATTCACATCTGATTAAATCACATCATAATGTCGGTGGTTTGCCGGATGATATGAAATTAAAATTGGTTGAACCATTGCGCGAATTGTTCAAAGACGAAGTGCGCAAGATTGGTGTTGAGTTAGGTTTGCCTGCAGACATGGTTTATCGCCATCCATTCCCAGGCCCGGGTTTAGGTGTGCGCATTTTAGGTGAAGTAAAAAAAGAGTATGCCGACCTGTTGCGTTTGGCTGACCACATCTTTATCGAAGAATTATACAAAAACGATTTATACGATAAAGTCAGTCAGGCGTTTACTGTATTTATTCCTGTTAAGTCAGTTGGTGTAATGGGTGATGGTCGTCGTTATGATTACGTAGTTGCACTTCGTGCAGTCGAAACTATTGATTTTATGACCGCACGTTGGGCGCATCTGCCGTATGATTTTTTAGGGCATGTTTCTACACGCATCATTAATGAAGTGGATGGGATTTCTCGGGTGACATACGATATTTCAGGTAAGCCACCAGCCACGATCGAGTGGGAATAGCTTTTTAATCCGAGTAATGCACTTTTTTTCCATCTACTGCGTTATAAACAAAAATATAATACTCACGTACTATTGTACGCTCCGTTTATATTTTTGTTTATGCCTTGTAGCTGAAAAAAAATCACATCACTCAAATTAAAAAACAGTTCATATCTATGTGCAATGAAACTGATATGGGCTGGATGCGTAAAGCGTTAGACCTTGCACATAAAGCCGAAGCTGCTGGCGAAGTCCCCGTCGGCGCAGTCCTCGTCAAAGACAATCAACTAATCGCCGAAGGCTGGAACCAGCCAATCTCAAACCACGATGCTACCTCACACGCTGAAATCATGGTGATGCGTGCGGCGGGTAAAAAACTTAAAAATTATCGACTGGTGGATTGCACGATGTACGTCACTTTGGAGCCATGTTCCATGTGCGTTGGTGCGATGATTCATGCTCGTGTTGCTAAAGTTGTTTATGGTGCAAGTGAACCTCGCACTGGTGCGTTAGGTGGTGCGTTTAATTTACTTGAGGCCAATCAACATAATCATGTTTTTGATGTGGAGGCTGGAGTGATGGAAGAAGAAAGTAAACAACTGCTACAAAGTTTTTTTCGATCACGTAGATAAAGCCAGTTATGTAAAGCCAGCGATAAAAAATCATCAATAAAAAACCAGCAATAAAAATCTGGAATTATTTTTTCTCATTAAACTCTTGCGTTAACCGTAAATAATTATTAAATCGCTGTTCATTTAATGCGCCATCGGCAACGGCTTTTTTCAGCGCACAGTTCGGTTCATTGTGATGCCCGCAATTAGTAAATTTACACGCACCGCTAAATTTTCTTACGTCGATAAACCCATTTGTGATTTCAGTCAGTGTTTTGTTTGTCGGCGTAAAGTCGCGTACGCCGGGTGAATCAATAATTATGCCGTTATCTTTGAGATGGTAAAGCGCGGACACGGTGGTGGTGTGTTTTCCTTCACCTGTTGCTTCAGAGGTTTCGCCAATTTTAATTTCTTCTTTGGGTAATATTTTTTTCACAATGGACGATTTTCCAACACCGGATAAACCAACCAAAATACTGGTTGTGTTGCTGAGCGCGCGCGATATTTCTTGTACGCCAATATCCTGTTTCATGCTGGCGTTTATCACTTGGTAGCCTATGTTTGTGTATAAATCTGTTAAATCATCAACCAATCGTTTTGACTGATAATCAAGCAAGTCGATTTTATTTATGATGACAATGGCTTTTGCGGGAAGATTTTCAGCGGCGGTTAAGTAGCGGTCGATGAGGTAAGGATTAGGTTTTGGTTTTAGCGCAGTAACGATAACGAGCTGGCCAATATTTGCTGCGACAGGTTTTGTTGCGTCAGCAAAGCCAGTTTTTTCTAGCATGTTTGTGCGTTCTTTAACAGCAACAACAACATTGTGTGCGCTGTCGTGAGAAGTGTTTTTGGCATTAATGGCTTGTTGCACAAGCACATAATCACCGCAGGCGATATCGCCGAGGTTCTGTCGAATTTTACATTTTATTCGATTAAAGTCGGTGGTTTCCGCAAACAACTGGCGACCATGGTGACTGATAACTCTTGCTGTTTGGGTGCTGTTTTCATCCAGATGAAGCTCATCTTTTATTTTGCTTTCTTGTTTTGAGGCAATACGACGTTGTTGCTGTTTGGAAAGTTTTCGTTTTGCCATAAAAAAGTTGAAGACTTAAAAGCGATAATATTTTTTATTGAGAAACTGCACAACAGCATCGGCATCTTCATCAAACCAGGGGATGTCGCTGCCTTCTTTACAACGCACGACTTGTTTGCTTAAGGCGTCAATTGATTTCACAAAACGGTTGTCACGGGTATAAACATCGTCAGTGTGGCATTTGTAACAATGATTTTTATGTGCTTCTTCAGCATGAGTCATAGGCTCTTCTGCTTTAATTTCATTAATGCTTTTGCTGGCAGTTTTACTAATCGGTTCATTAGTAGCCTTAGTATCAGCCTCATTAGCGAGGCTGGTATTGGCGATACTGATTGCAAACAATAACAGGGCGACGTTGAACATTAATTTTTTTAGTGTTGTCATAAAATTGTTTCCTTAAATCTATTTGTTATTTACGCGTGAGCGTTTAAGTGTGCAATTCGCACGGGCGCGGGTGGGTGTGAATCGTAAAATGCTGAATAGAGTGGGTCGGGCGTTAAGGTGCTGGCATTTTCTCGGTATAAGCCAACCAGCGCATGAATAAGATATTTGGCATCAGTTTGTTCAGCTGCAAAGGCATCGGCTTCAAATTCATTTTTACGTGAAAAAATACTAAACAGTGGCTGAAAAACAAAAGTAAAAACCGGCATGATTAATGTGAATAGTAGCAGTGCCATGTAAGTAGAGGCGTTGTCTATGCCAAGTGATGTGTAAAACCATTCGGCTTTCATTAACCACGCCAGTACAGCAAGCCCAAGTAAGGTGGTTGCAAAAGAAATTGCCATGCCTTTTATGATGTGTTTTTTCTTGAAGTGACCGAGTTCGTGTGCGAGCACGGCTTCAAGTTCATCGTCACTTAGCATTTTTAATAAGGTATCAAAAAACACAATGCGTTTGTTGCGACCAAAACCAGAAAAATAAGCATTGCCGTGTGACGAACGTTTTGAGCCATCAATTACAAAAATGCCATTACTGTTAAAGCCGCAGCGAGTTAACAGGCTGGTGATACGGTTGAGTGTTTCGCCTTCCTCTAATGGTTCAAACTTGTTGAAGATGGGTGCAATCCATGTTGGATAAACCCACATCATAAACAGGCTAAAGCCGCTGATGACAAGCCAGGTATATAACCACCATTGGGCACCGCTTTTTTCCATCAACCATAAAATGACATAAAGTAAAGGTACGCCGATGGCAAGACCTAATAAACTGCCTTTAACCATGTCGCTGATAAATGTTTTTAGTGTAGTGCGGTTAAAGCCGAATTTTTCTTCGATGACAAAAGTGCTGTAAAGCGAAAAAGGTAGGTCGAGCAAAGAAGAAATAAAAGTAAACGTCAGGATGACAGCAATACCAGTTAATATTGGATTTAGTCCTAATGTGATAATGTTTTGATCCAGCCATTGTAGGCCACCACCGAGCGTCCACATTAATAATAAAATTATTTCATAAAATAATGGCAGCCGACCAAATTTTACTTTTGTTGTGGTGTAGTCTGCAGCTTTTTGATGATCTTCCAATGAAATTTTGTCGGCGAAAGAATCGGGCACTTGTGCGCGGTTTTGCGTCACGTAGTTTATTTGGCGCTGTGACAAATATAATCGCATTATCGTCGATACCAATAACATGGCAAGAAATAAAAGTGTGAAGTTGTGTAGCTGGTCCATTAAAAGCTCTTTGTGTGTTAGTAGGTATTTAGTGCAATCAATCTATCTGATACACTGTGTGCATTACTCTGCGATTAAATATACGCGCGGTTAAATATACCATTTTTAAGTGGTCTAAAAAACCGTTTTAAACGAATGCTTTCTTTAAATTAGGTAAATTAATGCCTTTATGGATAATAAAATATTATGGCTAAAATAAGTGACGAAAATTTAATCTGGATTGATCTTGAAATGACTGGGCTGGATCCGAATTCAGATCTGATTATTGAGATTGCGACGATTATTACAGACAAGAATCTTAATGTTCTTGATGAAGGGCCTTCGATAGTCGTTCATCAAGCAGATGAAGCGATGGATAACATGGACGAATGGTGTACCAACCAACACGGTAAATCTGGTTTAACTGATCGTGTTAAAAACAGTGCGATTTCAGAAGAAACAGCAGAAAATCTCACCATCGCTTTTTTAAAACAATACGTGCCAGAAGGAAAATCACCAATGTGCGGCAACAGTATTTGTCAGGACAGACGTTTTCTTGCGCGTTACATGCCACAGCTTGAAGAGTTTTTTCATTACCGCAATCTTGATGTCAGCACTTTAAAAGAATTAACCAATCGTTGGGCACCTGAAAAGAAAATGGTTTATGCTAAAGAATCCAGCCATTTGGCGATGGATGATATTAAAGATTCTATCGATGAGCTTAGACACTATCGAGAAAATATATTAACGATTTAAAGATAGTTGGCCGTTTGCAGCAGGCAGTTATCTGTTAAAACCGAAAAGATAAAAGCTATTCAAAACAGCAATAATTTTTTAAAATTACTGCCAACTGCCAACTGCCAACTGCCAACTGCCAACTGCCAACTGCCAACTATAACTCAACCGGCGTATCAGGATTATTACCCCAGTCCGACCACGAACCGGGGTAACCCAAAACATTCTCATAACCTAGCGATTTTAAAACTAACCACGAATAAGCTGAGCGGTGGTGTGACTGGCAATAGCAAACCACTTCTTTATCTTTTGTGATGCCTAACTCGTCAAGTTGCTGCTGAATATTTTCTGCAGGCAAGCGGCGTAAATTGTTACTTTGATTCATCGATTCGGTCCACTCATAATGAATCGCGCCGGGAATACGTCCCGCTTTTTCAGAAAACTTTTTTTCGCCAGTGTATTCAGGCTTTGAACGTGCGTCGAGAAAAACGACATTGTCATCTTCTAAGCGTGTTTGGATAAATGCACGTGTCGCTGTGTGATGATGCGTTTTGCTCACGGTGTAGTTACTGGCTTTGGGTTTTTCGGGGGCTTCATTGGCCAGTTGATGACCTTCATTTGCCCAGCTGTGCAAACCACCATTTAATATCACGGCTGTTTCGTGTCCAAAGACATGCAACGTCCAGATAAAGCGTGCAGCGCAACCGCCACCTTCGTCATCATAAGCGACGATTAACGATTTTTTTGTTACACCTAGGCTGGATAATAAAGCCGAAAAGTTTTCGTTGTCGGGCAATAAACCCATCACCGGCTTGTCGATTTTTACGATATCTGCGTAGTTAACAAAATGTGCTTCTGGAATATGTGCCTGTGCGTATTGTTTGGCTTTGCATAAATCAACAATGATGATATTTTCATTACTGCGTAATTTTTCGAGGTCGTCGGGTTCGATGAAGTGGCTTGCTTGTGACATGGTGTACCGTTTTGTAGTTAATAATAAGAGTAGGTCATTAGTTTTTGATCGTTATAGAAGTGATTTCCCGCAGCTTGCTACGGTATAATTTTGTTTGAAATCGTATAAAGATAAAAAGCCATCCGCGAAAAACGCAAAGAATGCAAAAATAGCAAATTTGTTTGTTCATTTGTATCTTTGTAGTTGGCACCTTTCGCGTTTTTTGCGTTTTTTGCGGACTAAAGTTTTTGTTTATTTTATGATTTTTATTTTTTCTTTAATCGATTTCTGATGGGGCTTTAAAACTGTGTTTTTCGCGGGTGATGTTTCATCCGCCACTGGGTAGTCCAGTGAAAAATGTAGCCCGCGACTTTCTTTGCGTGACATTGCGCTGCGAATAATTAACTCAGCCACCAGCGTTAAATTACGCAGTTCGATTAAATCATTGCTTATGCGGAAGTTACTGTAATACTCATCGATTTCCTGTTGCAATAAACTGGCGCGATGCATAGCGCGCTCCAGGCGTTTGTTGGTGCGCACAATGCCAACATAATCCCACATGAAACGACGCAGTTCATCCCAGTTGTGTGAGATTACCACGTCTTCATCCGAGTCGGTGACGCGGCTTTCATCCCAGTTTGAAATGTTGTATTTTTTATGCGGTGTTTTAAGCTGTAAAAAAATATTTTTCGCCGCTGATTGCGCGAACACCAAACATTCCAGCAATGAATTACTCGCCATACGATTGGATCCGTGCAGCCCGGTGTGCGCGGTTTCGCCGATGGCGTATAAATGATCGATGTCCGTGCAGCCGCTTAAATCGGTGTTTACGCCGCCGCAGGTATAGTGTGCTGCGGGTACAACGGGAATCGGTTCTTTGGTGATGTCGATGCCGAATTGCAAACATTTTTTATGAATCGTTGGGAAGTGTGAGGCAATAAATGCCGGCGAGCGGTGGCTGATGTCGAGGTAAATACACGCTGCGCCGAGGCGTTTCATTTCATGGTCGATGGCGCGGGCGACGATGTCGCGCGGTGCGAGTTCGCCGCGCTCATCAAATTTGTGCATAAACTGCGTACCGTCCGGCAATAATAATTTACCGCCTTCGCCGCGCACCGCTTCGCTAATTAAAAAAGATTTGGCTTCTGGATGATATAAACAAGTCGGGTGAAATTGATTGAATTCCATGTTGCTAACGCTGCAACCTGCGCGCCATGCCATGGCAATGCCATCGCCAGTTGAGCCATCGGGATTGCTGGTGTAAAGATAAACCTTGCTAGCACCGCCGGTTGCCAACACCACAAAACGTGCCTGAAAAGTTTCTACGTGGTTGCTATTTTTATTTAAGATGTAAGCACCGATACAGCGATTGCCCTCGTCGGCGTAACCTTGTTTTTTGGTGGTGATTAAATCAACCGCAAGGTGGTGTTCAAAAAACGTGATGTTGGAATGCTGGCGCGCGTGGTTTTTTAGCGTATCACTCATGGCTTTGCCGGTGGCATCAGCCGCATGAACAACTCGGCGGTGTGAGTGACCACCTTCGCGGGTTAAATGTAATTCACGTTTGCCTGATTTGAAAATGTCGCTACTAAACGGCACGCCCAGCTCCTGCATCCAGCGGATATTTTCCGGACCGTGTTCAACGGTAAATTTTATGGTTTCTTTGTTCGATAAACTGCCGCCGACGTTGATGGTATCTTCAATGTGCGATTTGAAAGAATCTTGCTCGCTCAACACCGCCGACATGCCGCCCTGTGCGAAATAACTGCTGCCTTCCTTACTTGGTCCTTTGCTGATAATAGCAACGCTGCACTGGTCAGCAATGCGCAGTGCTAAACTTAGCCCTGCTGCGCCGCCGCCGATAATCAGTACATCATGTTGATATGTTGTTGTCATGCCTTAAAATATAGTCCTGTACTTAGAGTCTGTGTTATTCGGCTTAGTATGGAGCGCGAAAATATGGTAAGTTTCGTGCGTTTGTTCGCGTGCTTGCTGAACACTTAATTATACATAATTCAAAAGCTTAAAAAAACTATGGAAACTATTGTGGTATTTATTAGTCACAGAATGCAGAGTGAATATTCGCTTATATATGTCCATGGACGGACGGTAGTAGGGCAATGCAGGAGCAATTGCCGATTTGAGAAGTTTCAATGAGCGAGCGTGAGATAGATCAGACGCTGGTCGTTCGTGTGCAGCAGGGCGACAAAAAGGCGTTTGATTTGCTGGTTTTAAAATACCAGTTACGTGTGTCCAAGCTGGTTTCTCGCTTTTTAAGAAATCAGTCTGATGTGCCCGATGTTGTGCAGGAGGCTTTTATAAAAGCGTATCGTGCGCTGCCCAACTTTCGCGGTGAAAGTGCGTTTTATACCTGGTTGTACCGCATTGCGATTAATACGGCGAAAAATCATTTGGTGTCGCAGTCGCGAAAAAGCCCAGCAAACAGTATCGATGTGCAGGACGCAGAAGATTACGGTGCCAGTGAATGGTTAAAAGAATATGCCTCGCCGGAGCGTGAAGCGCTGGCGACAGAACTGGAAACCACCATTTATCAAGCGATGGGTGATTTGCCAGCTGATTTGCGCGAAGCGATAACTTTGCGGGAAATTGAAGGTTTGAGTTACGAGGATATTGCGGCAGTAATGGATTGCCCGATTGGCACAGTGAGATCGCGAATATTTCGCGCTCGTGAAGCCATAGATAGTAAACTGAACACGATACTTGATGATGATAGTCACCACACTTCAAGCGAGTATGCGAAGTGAAGGCTGGAACGATAATTTAATGAGAGGAAGTCTCTAAAGAGACTCTGATTAAGTGTCATTCTGAGTGAAGTCGAAGAATCTTGAGCGCCGTAACATGTTGGTTGCATAGTGGTATAAGATCCTTCGGCTACGCTCAGGATGACAGGGATTTACCCAGAGTATCTCTAAATATTTATTTTTAGCGGCAGTGAATTAATAAATAATTAAATAGTCAGAATAATATAGAATTTTAAAGAGTAATGGTCATGAGTAAGCGTAAAGAAAAAATTTCAGCTTTTTTAGATAATGATATGCACAGTGATGAGCTTATGTCGTTTTCGCTATCGGCTGAAGCCAGTGATGCAAAAGTAGCACAGCGTTATCAGATGATGGGTGATGCCTTGCGTGGCGAAATGAGTGATGCATCTTTTACCGACGTTAGTCACGCGGTACGTGAAACCCTGCGAGATGAAAAATTATCGGTGGTGTCTCAAGCTACTAACTTTCAAGCTGCTAACTCTCAAGTTGAATCGTCACCAGCTCAAGTATCATCAAAAGCAGGATTTTTCGATTTATCCAGTTGGTTCAAACCTGTTGCTGGCATGGCAGTGGCAGCTTCTGTTGCGGTGATTATGGTAGTGAGTGTGAATGAGCAGGGTGGTGCTGAATCAAATATTGTAGCGAATGCTGACTCTCAGATTAGCTCACCACTTGAAGTGCAATCTGCCCAGCTGCTCGACGAAGATAAAGCGACAAATCTGGATCCTTATATTAATCAGCATCTGGAGTTTGCTTCACAGGATACTTTGCAAGGTCGCTTGCCTTATGTCAGGGCGGTGAGTTTTACGCCTAGAAATAAGTAAAAAAAACAGGCTGTTAAATTTAGAGCTGTTTTCCAACGATGCCTTTTAAATCCGCATTTTTCGTTTTTTCCCTCTTTTTAGTTAGCGCTAATAGTTTTGCTGGTGATTTATTTGACATATTGCAACGCATGTCAAACGCTGACCAACAGCAAAACTATCAGGGCACATTCATATTAATAAAACCGGATAATCTTTCGACTTTACGGGTAACACATGGCAATGATGCGGGTGGTGTTTGGGAAAGTTTGGAAGCATTAAATGGCGAGCCGAGAAAAGTCGTTAGGCGTAACAACAAAGTTATTTCCGTTTTTCCTGATCGTGAGTTAGTGACTACACGCCTTAATGTGGAAAAGCCATTACTGCATCGGCAACTGCCTGAAAATATCAGTCAGCTAGAATTTTTTTATTCGCTTAAACGGCTAGCCGATGACCGCGTTGCCAATCACCTGGCACTGGTGGTTGATTTAATTCCTAAAGATAAACTTCGTTACGGCTATCGCTACTGGATTGATAAGGATACCGGTATGCTGCTGCGTTGTGATCTGGTTGCTGAAGACAACACGGTTGTTGAGCAAATGATATTTACTTCGTTGGACTATTTATCAGAATCACCTGTGCAATCTTTTGATTTAAAGCAGTTTGACCATTACAGGCAGCAATTGCTGAGTGAGCCTGAGGAAGATGTTAGTGATACTGCACCATTACAATGGGCGGTTAACACTTTGCCGCAAGGTTTTATGCTGATGCAGGGTACTATGCGTTATTCCAAGTCCTCTGCGCTGCAGCCATCAGGAGCGTCAAACGCAGAAGACAAGAAAATAAAAGGCAAAAAAAATCCGCAAGCAAATTTATTGCATCTGGTATATTCTGACGGGTTGGCATCGGTTTCTGTTTTTATCGAAAAAAATCAGGGGGCAGAGAAACATCTGCAGGGTGCTTCCACGATGGGTGCGGTGAATGCCTTTGGTAATTCAATTGATGATTATTTTGTGACAGTAGTGGGTGAAGTGCCAGTGAAAACTGTGCAGGCGATGGCGCAATCTACGGTAAAATTAAAATAAAAACAAAGGACTTTCGCTTTCGCATATTAACGATTGAGAGAGGGACTTAGATGATTGAAAAAAAGGCGCAAGTGATAGAAATAAAAGGATCTCAGTTGGTGCTGCAGGCGCAGACACAATCGGCTTGTGGTAGCTGTTCAGCGAGTAAAGGCTGTGGCACTTCGGTGTTAGCAAAAGTGATTGGTCGTAAATTTACTCAATTTCAGGTGGAAAATAACGTTGATGCCAAAATTGGAGATATCGTTGTCGTGGGTATTTCAGAAGATGCCTTGCTCAACGGTTCTTTAGTGATGTACATTATTCCTATATTGGGCATGATGTTTTTTTCTGTATCAGCAAATTATTTTTTAGCGCCAGTGCTTTATTTTCTTGATTTGATTATTGCTGTCTCTGGCATTATGGGGTTAATTTTTGGTTCGCTGATCGCCAGAGAGTATTTTCAGCATCAATCCAGCAGGCAACGCTTTACGCCAGTAGTGCTGAGAAAAATCATTGAACATGGTAAACTTCAGGTCAGATAGTTGTTAGTAGAGAGCTTTGCACGAAGCATCTTTTTCACCGTAGCGGCGTTAAAAATGCCTGAAAAGTACTCACTTACTTCGTGTAAGCTGCGTTTTTTCAGTCATTTTTGCCTTGCTACGATAAAAAATTTACATCGTGCAAAGCTCTCTAGTAGAAAGCTTTGCAGAAGTCGCCGGTTTTGCCGGTTTTTTTTTGCCGGTTTTTTTGTCAATAATTTTGACTTGTTTTTTTAAAATTTGCACCAGAGGTTGTATTGAACTTCACTCTTTACTCGCACAGTAGTTGCTCACTTTGTGAAGCAATGGAAGATGAATTAAGGTCTTTTATCGAGAAGTATAATATTACAGTGAATCGTCAATATATCGACAATGAACCAGCTTTACGAAAATTGTATGGCGATAAAATTCCTGTGCTGACTTTCAATGGTGAAATTTTATGTCACTATTTTCTTGATACAGAAATTTTACTTAAAGCTATTAAAAACAATACTTAAAACATTTGTGATCAATCTATAATTTCGATGAAAAATATTCGTAACTTTTCCATTATCGCGCATATCGACCACGGTAAATCAACGCTTGCTGACCGTTTAATTCAGGCATGTGAAGGCTTGAGTGAACGTGAAATGGATGCACAAGTGCTGGATTCGATGGACATCGAGCGTGAACGTGGCATTACTATTAAAGCGCAGAGTGTTACTTTAAATTATAAAGCGGATAATGGTGAAATTTACCAACTGAATTTTATTGACACGCCGGGTCATGTAGATTTTTCATACGAAGTCTCGCGTTCACTTGCCGCATGTGAAGGTGCTTTGCTGATTGTTGATGCCTCACAAGGTGTTGAAGCGCAAAGTGTTGCTAATTGCTATACCGCGATTGAGCAAGGTCTTGAGGTTGTGCCAGTATTAAACAAAATTGATTTGCCGGCAGCTGACCCCGAACGCGTTAGCGGCGAAATTGAAGAAGTTATTGGTATTGATGCCAGCAATGCGCTGCGCGTTAGTGCCAAAACCGGGGAAGGTGTACACGAATTATTGGAGCAAATTGTCGTTGAAATCCCGCCACCAGAAGGTGCAAAAGATGTGCCGCTTGAAGCATTAATTATTGATTCCTGGTTTGACTCTTATGTCGGTGTTATTATTTTAGTACGTGTTAAGCAGGGTGAAATAATGCCGCGTAAAAAAATGAAAGTGATGTCAACGCAAAGAAGTTACCTGGTTGATAAGGTAGGTGTTTTTACACCCAAACGCGAGAATCGAGAAAGTTTATCAGCCGGTCAAGTGGGTTTTATTATTGCTAGCCTGAAAGAAATTGATTCGGCAAAAGTGGGTGACACTATTACCATGACGGACAATCCTGCGAGTCAGGCACTGGAAGGTTTCAAAGAAATTCAGCCACGCGTTTTTGCAGGAATGTTTCCCGTTAGTTCAGACGACTACAATGATTTTCGAGATTCATTGGATAAACTAACGCTAAATGATGCATCGCTACAGTACGAGCCAGAAAATTCCTCGGCTTTAGGTTTGGGCTTTCGCATTGGCTTTCTTGGCATGTTGCACATGGAAATTATTCAGGAGCGACTAGAGCGGGAATACGATTTAAACCTTATTACCACAGCGCCAACGGTGGTTTATGAAGTATTGGATACAAAAGGCAAGGTTTACGAAATTCATAATCCGGCAGATTTGCCTGAAGTAAATTTTATTGAAGAGCTACGTGAACCCATCATCAAAACCAACATTCTGGTACCACAGGAATATGTGGGTAACGTAATTACGCTGTGTGTCGAAAAACGCGGTGTGCAATTAAATATGCAATATATGGGCAATCAAGTTTCCTTAAGTTATGAAATGCCTTTAAGCGAAGTGGTGTTAGATTTTTTTGATCGCTTAAAATCAGTCAGCCGTGGTTATGCTTCATTTGATTATGAATTTGATCGTTTTCAGGCGACCGATTTGGTGAAGGTTGATATACTTATTAATAGTGAGCGTGTTGATGCGTTATCGATAATTGCACACCGTGATGTAAGTATTAGACGCGGACGAGAAGTTGTCGAGAAAATGCGTGAATTAATTCCAAGGCAAATGTTTGACATAGCGATTCAGGCAGCCATTGGGCGTAATATTATTGCACGCAGTACGGTAAAAGCATTGCGTAAAAATGTTACCGCAAAATGTTACGGCGGTGATGTGTCGCGTAAACGAAAATTGTTGGAAAAGCAGAAAAAAGGTAAAAAGCGCATGAAGCAATTTGGTAAAGTTGAAATACCGCAGGAAGCATTTTTAGCGGTGTTGAAAGTGGACAGTTAATTATTATCAACTAATAATTACAGTCTAAACTTTATAACCATATTTTTTAACAATAATCTTAATAGTGTACAAATAATGATATTAGATTTTTCTTTTTACTTATTTATTGCAGTTGCTTTTACTGGGTTTGTCTGGGTAATTGATAAGTTGTTTTTTGAAGCAAAACGTAATCAGGTTGTTGATAACTCAACGCAAAACCATCAAGGTATTAAAATTAGTGACTCAGGGAAAGAGCCGGTTATTGTTGAATATTCAAAATCTTTTTTCCCTGTGTTATTAATTGTTTTTCTGCTACGCGGCTTTATTGTTGAGCCGTTCAGAATCCCTTCGGGCTCTATGTTGCCTTCATTGTATATAGGTGATTTTATTCTGGTTAATAAATTTGCTTACGGCATTCGGGTGCCTGTTCTTAATAAAAAAATTATCAATTTAAATGAGCCTAAGCGAGGCGATGTTGTTGTGTTTCGTTATCCTCGTGACCCGAATCTAGATTATATAAAACGTGTTATTGGCTTGCCAGGCGACATCATTGCATATTACAACAAAGTACTTTATGTAAATGGAAAGCCTGTTGAAAGAGAGTTCGTCGGTCAATATAAAGGTCCGGGACAAACTTTTGCCAATGAATACAACGAAAAGCTGAGTGATAATACTGAACACGCAATGTTGTTGCTACCTGCTAGACCTAATAGCTTGCAGGGTGAATACATTGTTCCCGAAGGTATGTATTTTTGCATGGGCGATAACCGTGATAACAGTAATGATAGCCGTGTGTGGGGGCCTGTTCCAGAAGAAAATTTGCTGGGTAAAGCATTTATGATTTGGATGCACTATAGTGATGAATGGCACTTTGAACGAATTGGCAATATGATTAAGTAGGCTTTAATACCGAGGTAATTGTCCCATGAAAAAAAATATGATGCACACTATGTCAAAGCAACGTGGTTTAACTTTAATTAGTTGGGTTGTTGTCATTGTTTTTTTATTGTTTCAAGGAGTAATAGCGATGAATGTTCTTCCTGTATATATGACCGACTCAACTATTAAATCAATCATGGCTGAATTACCTGCAGATGTCGCTGTGCAACGTGCAAGTAGACCTAAGCTAAAAGTCATTGTCGCTAAGCGACTAAACATAAATAGTGTGTATACGATAAAACCAGATGATATCAAAGTAAAAAAAGGTCGAGGCGAAAATATTGTAACGATTGAATATGAGCCACGTGGTAAATTAATCGGTTCACTTGATTATATAGTTAGTTTTAAGCATGAAGCTAGAATTAAGACTCGTTAGTAAAATGGTTCTTTAATTAATGCCATGATGATATCAAGTGGCATTAATGCTTTATTAAAAAAGTTGGGTTATTCTTTCGCTGACATTTCTTTATTAGAAGAAGCATTAACACATCGTAGTTATTCCTCTAAAAATAACGAACGCCTGGAATTTTTAGGTGATGGGATCTTAAATTTTGTTATCGCACACGAATTATTTCAGTTGTATCCTGACGTTCAAGAAGGTGACCTCAGTCGTTTGCGCGCTAATCTTGTTAATAAAGATTCACTTGCTGAAATTGCCATCCACTTAGAATTGGGTAAAACCATTCAATTAGGCTCTGGTGAACTTAAAAGCGGTGGTTTTCGCAGACCTTCTATTCTTGCCGATGCAGTCGAAAGTATTTTAGGCGCGGTCTATTGTGATGGCGGTTTTGAGGCTTGCCGAGAATTAATTATTCACCTGTACAGTAATCGCCTTGCTTCGTCGATGGATTTACAAAGTCTAAAAGATGCAAAAACACAGTTGCAGGAATTATTGCAATCTCGTCGTTTCGCTTTGCCTGACTATGATGTAATAAATATTACAGGGCAGGCACACGTGCAAATTTTTCACGTGAAATGCAGCATTGAAAAAATGAAAATTGAAGTAATAGGTGAAGGTAAAAGTCGTCGTAAAGCTGAGCAAGTAGCGGCTGTTAACGCTATTGTTCAGGTTAATCAGTATTTTGGAAAAAAATTAAAGTGAATCAGAAAAAACAACATAGTGGTTATATTGCTATTGTTGGACGGCCGAATGTTGGCAAATCCACATTGTTAAATAATATTCTAGGTATGAAGCTAAGTATCACTTCGCGCAAACCACAAACCACACGGCATCAAATTCTTGGTGTAAAAACGACCGGTGAAATACAAGCTATTTATGTTGACACACCAGGCATTCATCAGCGTCGTGGCACGGCAATAAATAAATATATGAACCGTGCTGCTACTTCCGTATTAAACGATGTTGATGTTATTCTTTTTGTAGTACAGGCAAAACAATGGAATGAAGAGGATCAGGCGGTCGTTGAAAAATTACAATCAGTTAGTTGTCCGGTTGTGTTAGTGGTAAATAAAATGGATAAGTTATCCGATAAAAAAGAATTACTACCGGTGATAAATGACTTGTCATCGCATTTTGATTTTTCAGAAATTATTCCTGTGTCAGCACTAAACGGAATGAACGTTGACGTTTTAGAGAAAAAAGTTTTACCTTTGTTACCTGAAAACAGTCACTTTTTTCCAGAAGATCAGGTGACCGATAGAAGTACACGTTTTTTAGCCGCTGAAATTATACGAGAAAAACTAATTCGCGAACTGGGGCAAGAATTACCATACACATCCACTGTTGATATTGATAAATATATTGAAGACAAAGATCTTGTTCGTATTCATGCCACTATTTATGTAGAAAGTACCGGTCAAAAAGCAATTATTATCGGTAAAAAAGGCGCCAGATTAAAGAGCATTGGCACAGAAGCCCGGCAGGATATTAGCAAAATGATTGATTCAAAAGTGTACATAAACTTGTGGGTTAAAGTACGTGAAGGCTGGTCGAATGATGAAAGAGCGTTGCGTGGATTGGGCTATGGTGAATAGCATTCAAATGAAAAATGAAAAATGAAAAATGAAAAATGAAAAATGAAAAATGAAAAATGAAATTTTTCCATTACATGTAGAGTATGGCAAGCCTCTTAACTTTTATATTTTTCATCGCTCAAAATGAGCATTGTTAATACACAGCTCGCCTACATCCTCCACAAACGCGCTTACCGCGAAACCAGCAGTGTCCTCGAAGTATTAACAAAAGATTACGGTCGCGTGGCATTAATGGCGCGCGGTTGCCGTGGTGCGCGTTCTAAAATTGCGGGTAGCTTGTTGCTTTTTACGCCACTGCTTATTAGCTGGCAGGGGAAAGGTAACCTGCCTTACTTGAAAAGCGTTGAGCGTGCAGATTTAAAAGCGCCTGCGCTGAAAAATAAATCTTTGCTTTCTGCAATGTACGTTAATGAATTATTAATGTATTTATTGCATAAAAATGATGCGCACGAAGCGATCTTTGAACATTATCACCACTGTCTTTATTGTCTTGAAGATGGAAAAAATCTTGAAATTTCGTTGCGTCAGTTTGAATTTAAATTACTTGCGTTATTAGGTTTTGGGCTTAACGTGCAAACGGAAGCAGACACTGGGCTGCCAATTAATGCAAATGCACAGTACCTGTATCATCTGGAATATGGTCCTGTTTTGTGCCGTGATGCAACTTTAGAAGAAAAGTCAGGAAAGCAAAACGCAGATTCGGCACCTCAAATTTCAGGAGCTTGTTTGTTGGCGTTGGCAGGCGAGTCGTACCAAATTGTGTCTGATACGCCTCAATATTTGAGTGAATTAAAACGATTGATGCGGATTGTCATTCAGTTTCATTTGGGGCATAAAAAGCTGAAAAGTCGAGAATTGTTCAGGCCGGTTGCTCGCAGCTAGTTCAGAGGTCGCTTAAAGCCAGAGGGTGCAATCAATTAATAGAGGTGCCCTTAAGAATCTCTGGTTAATGTCATTTTGAGCGAAGCCGAAAAATTTTATTCTCCGTAACTTATTGATATCATGGTGATTCAAAATTTTTCGCTAACGCTCAGAATGACAGAAAGCTAATTAGTCAGAGACTCCTTAGGCTAATTTGGACTGATTTTATCAAATCAAAAAGTGCGAATTATGGAAGTTCAGAATTTTCCTTCTATCCTTAAACATGAATTTTATTATCCACTGAAGGTTTGAATATGCCAACTGCCGCACCTCATAACATTGATGATTATGAATCTTTACTTGTTGCCCTGCAAAATGTCCTCGGCGTTGTTGTGTCTGATACGCAGCGCAGCGGCTTAGTCGAGCGCGTTGAACCTCTGATGGCGCATTATAATTTTGATTCGTTAGCATCGCTTGCAGAACGCTTACAGGACGTACAGGCGGAAGATATTAAAAGTTCTGTGCTGGAAGCTATATCGCAACGCCATTCAGATTGGCTGTTTAATTCTGCTACGCTGAATATTCTGCAGGACTATGTGTTTGCGCAATTACCTGTTGAAGCAAAAATTTGGCTGGTTGGCTGTGGGCAAGGCCAGTTAGCATATGCATTGGCAATGGAGATTGCGGAGTATGAAAATAAAAGCGGTGAGTCTAAAAATTTCCAGATACTGGCTTCTGATAGTTCGCAGCAGGATATAAAGCTGGCAGAGTCTGCTAGTTATTATACGCGGCAACTAAAAGGGTTAAGTGACGTGTACAAAAAAACGTATATGGCGATAAATAGTTTGGACGGTAGTGCTGTGGTACAAGATAAAGTTCGCCAAAATACGCATTTTAGCCAATGCGATTTAACAGAAAATTTTCAGGCAATAGGTGAAATGGATTTAATTATTTGTCCGGAAACACTGGTTTATTTTTCAAATGGTGTAAAAGAAAATATTATTCAGCAGTTTATTTCGTTATTAAAATCGGGTGGTGTTTTTCTTACCGGAAATCCTCATGCGATGATTACGCCACTTACAAAAGGTTTTGAACGTGTTGAACATCCTGCCGGTATTTTTTATAGGCAGAAAAATTAAATCGGTAGGTATCTCTTACTTTTTAGTTGTCTCATATTAATAGAAGTGCCCTAAAGGCTATTTGGTATCTTTAAAAATTCTTCAGGTACGGATGTAGCTTCGTTGTTACTATTATCAACCCATTTTAAAATATCGTAATAACTGCGAATATTTCCAACATAACGTACTGGCTCCCAACCTCGTGCATAACCAAACTGCGTTTTTTTATACCACTCTCTTTTTGCCAGTAGTGGTAATGATTGTCTGACATCAATCCATCGGTTCGGGTTGCCGTTTAATTTGCGTGTAATTTTTCTAGCATCCTGTACATGATAAAAACCTACATTGTAAGCAGCCATTGCCATCCAGATGTTATCCGGTTCTGTGATTGCTTCATCGATGCGATCCAGAGTTTTTTTAAAATACAATGTGCCACCAAAAATACTGGATTTTGGGTCTAGCCTATTTTTTATGTTCATATCATTGGCAGTTTTTAAAGTTAGCATCATGATGCCTCGAACACCAGTTTTTGAAACAGCGTCAGGATTCCAATGCGATTCTTGGTAACCCATGGCTGCAATCAGACGCCAATCCAGACCTTGCTCTGCGGCAGCTTCTTCAAAAAAATCCTGGTATGCTGGTAGCCGGGTTTCAATATGGCGCATAAATATCCTTGTTCCCACATAATCAAAATTTTCTACATGGCCGTAATTGCGTTCGATTAAACGTGTTAACTCACCATTGGCTTTTATTTTTTTGAAGAATTTTTCAACTTCACGTAACAAGCTTTTATCATTTTTTTTTGGCATTGCCCATGCTAGTAATTGTGGTTCGCTAATATCAAATGCAACGCGTAAGTTAATTAAAAAGCGCTGGTTTAATAACAGTTCATTAGAGTCGGCAATGGTGTACTCAATAATATCGTCAGATACCATTTGCAGAAGTTCCTCACTTTCCAGTTGATGATTTGATTTCCAACTCAGATCAGTGACGATGCCGGTTAAATATTTTAATCTTTCTTCATGGCTGGAATTTGCAACAACCTCCAGTGTGCCATCAATGGTTGCTAAATTTCTCGGTCGCTGATTTGCGACGTTGTAAACTAATTGTTCAGTAATTTCCTGGTACGCGGGGCCAAATTGAAATATTTTCTCACGGTCTTTGGTAACGGTTAAGCCTGCGGCGGCGATATGTACCTGGTTATTGTAAACCTGGTCGAGCAAGTCATCAAATGATTCAGGCAGTAAAAGGGTGAGTTCAACGCCAAGCTCATCAGCAAACATTTTTGCCATTTCGTATTCAAGCCCCGCCGGGTCATCAACTCCTTCATAATAAGTTGTTGGACTATTACGAGTAGCAACGATTAGCTGGCCATCACTTTTAATTTGCTCAACGAGTGTGGCATTGCCAAATTTTGGCAAATAATTGAAAATAAAAATAATGCTCGCAACCACCACTGTCAGTGACAAAAACAATGGGCGGCAAAGCGATTTTTTGACTTCGATGACTCTAATCCTGAACGACGATTTTGGCGTTGCTATTGATGCTGGTGTTGGTGCCGGTTTTGATATTGGTACTAGCTAGATTATAGGAAATTATTGATATTTTCTATGTTTAAGTATATTAAAAATTGCTTGGCACAATGTATGTAATTCATCCTCTTTTATAATATAAGGTGGCATCAGGTAGATAAGTCTGCCAAACGGGCGAATCCATACGCCTGCATCAACAAAAGCTTGTTGAATTATTGTCATATCAACGGCTTGTTTTAATTCTACAACACCAATAGCGCCCAAAATGCGCACTTCAAATACATCATCAAACTGTTGGCACGGTGTTAGTTCATGCGTTAATTGTTTTTCGATACGTTGAATATTTTGTTGCCAGTTGGATGTCTGTAATAACTTGATGCTTTCGAGCGCGACGCTGCAGGCGAGGGGGTTGCCCATAAAAGTCGGACCATGCATAAAAACATGCGGAGGATTAGTGCTGATTGTCTCGCTGACTTCTTTTGTGCACAGCGTTGCCGCTAATGTTATATAACCGCCAGTGAGTGATTTACCAACGCACATAATATCGGGCGAAATGTTGGCGTGTTCGCAGGCGAATAATTTTCCTGTGCGGCCAAAACCGGTGGCGATCTCATCAGCAATTAACAAAATATTGTATTGTTCGCACAGCGCCTTTGCTTGTTTTAAATAATCGGCTGAATAGAATTTCATACCGCCTGTACCCTGTACGATAGGTTCTAAAATAAGCGCAGCAATGGATTGATGGTGTGATTTTAATGTTGCTTGCAGGTCTGCAAGTTGCTCTTCTGTGCAATGTTCACCAAAGGCACAGGCGGGTGAAGGTATAAAATAATTTTTCGCCAGTATGTCAGAAAATAATGTATGCATGCCGGTTACTGGATCACAAACTGACATCGCTCCTAGCGTATCGCCATGATAACCATTTTTCAAACTGATAAACTTCTGCTTGTTTTTGTTATTTTTCGCCTGCCAATATTGCACTGCCATTTTCATCGCAATTTCAACAGACACCGAGCCGGAGTCTGCAAGAAAAACTGTTTCAAGTTTTTCAGGAGTAATTTCAACCAGCTTTTTACACAGCGCAACAGCGGGTTTATGTGTGAGACCGCCAAACATAACATGCGCCATGTTATCGAGCTGCTGTTTGATAGCACGGTTTAATTCCGGTACGTTATAACCATGAATCGCGCACCACCAGGAAGACATGCCATCGATTAATTGTCTGCCATTTTCCAGTTTTAAATATGTACCGCTAGCCGATGCTACGGCAAAAACAGGCGTTTCTGAATGAGTCGAACTATAGGGGTGCCAAACATGATTTGTGTCATCATCCAGCAGGGAAGTGGTGGGAAGTTTCTCCATGGCGTTATTGTACAGTGTTTGCTGTGTACAAAGTTTTCGTAGAAAGCTCCCTTACTCTATGTGAGAATATAATGGAATATTGATTTAGATCATGTTTGTCATTTTTTTCATGTTTATAATGGCACTATAATTGAGTACACTAGAAAAATGATGAGAAAAATGATGGGTGAATCTCTTTAAAAATTTATGGGGTCACTCGTTGCCAAAATTAGCTATCACAATTTTTTAGCGTTTGAAACTAATATAAAAAATACTGGTCGTGATGTTGAAAAAACTTTACTTAATCGTTTATTTTGTTCCAAAGAACGGCATTCATAAATTTTAACTAAACAGGAGTGATGGCAATGAATAATTCATGTCTCGCATTCAAGAAAAAGTCACTGGTAACAGCGTTAGCTCTTGCGGTGCCGATGGTGACATCGGTTTCACAGGCGAAAGATGCTGATATGCAAGCGCAGGTTGATGCCTTGCAGCGTCAAGTAACGGCTTTAAATACAGAAGTGCAACAGGCAGCTGAGTGGAAAAATCCAAATACTTTAATGCACATGGCAGGTTTTGCCGATGTGACATATGTTCAGCCACAAGGCGAAGAGGGTAGTTTTGGCATTGGTTCTTTCTCACCTATTTTTCACTACCAGTATCGTGATGTGGTAATGCTTGAGGCTGAGGTTGAACTGGAGGTAGGGGAAGATGGAGAAACAAAAACAGATTTGGGTTATATGACCATCGACTGGTTTGTTAGCGATTACATGGCCGTTATCGCCGGTAAATTTTTAAGCCCTATCGGGCAATTCCGACAGAATATGCATCCTTCCTGGATCAATAAAATGGTTTCAGCACCACCGGGTTTTGGTCACGATGGTGCGGCACCAATCTCAGACACAGGCATACAGCTACGTGGTGGTTTTCCACTAGCGGGTGTGCGCACAAATTATTCAGTATATGTTTCTAATGGGCCAGAGCTTGCATCCGAAACGGAAGATGATCAGGATTTTGAACTGGATGGTGTAGCCGCTGAAGGTTTTGGTGCTGATCGAGATGGAGAAAAATCAATCGGTGGTCGTTTTGCTGTCTTACCAATTTCGTCACTCGAAATTGGTATTTCTTATGCCACAGGTATGGCAACAGTGACAGAAATTGAAACCAATGAAGGAACCCCGCCTCTGAATAACCCAGAAGGTTCAATAAGCGGTGAAACGGCACGCGACTATGACGTTACTGGTGCAGACTTTGTCTGGTTTAATGGTAATGTGAGCCTGCGTGGTGAGTACATTAAAACTGAAATTGGTGAAGCGACAACCGGTATTACTGCCGGTGAAGGTGGTGTTTGGGAGGCCGTGTATACACAGCTTGCTTATCGTTTGCCGAATACTAAATGGGAAGGTGTAATTCGTTACGGTGATTTTGATGCACCTGGTTTAGCTCGAGATCAAACACAAACTTCTTTAGGCATCAATTATTTGATAACAAATAACTTCATTGCAAAACTTTCTTATGAATTTAATGATGGTGAAGTAGCTAATTCAACTGCAGATAATGATCGATTGTTAACGCAACTAGCATACGGTTTCTAGGAGACGATAATGAAAAATACAATAAATACAATTTGTGGGCAGACAATTAAATGTGGCAGTGCTGGTCTTATATTATTGGCCTCCAGTTTTAGTGCATCGACATTTGCGGCAGATTATCCCGAAGCAGGTAACTTTTCTGACGGTTCAAAAGTATGGGCTGAAAACTGTAATCGCTGCCATAACATGCGTGGTCCAAAAGAGCTGCGCGATGATCAGTGGATAAGTACTGCGTACCACATGCGCATACGTGCAGGTTTAACTGGGCAAGAAACAAGAGATGTTATTACCTTTCTACAAGCATCTAATACAAAAACAGTTGCCGCTGGTTCGACGCATATTGTTGCCGCTACCAGCAAAGGCGCAACGGGTAAAGAAACCTACAAAAAAACCTGCGTTGCTTGCCATAGTGCAAACGGCAAGGGCGCCTTTCCCGGGACACCAGATTTTACCGATAGTAGCGGCGCATTATCAAAATCAGATGATACGTTAATCAATCATATTACTAATGGCTTTCAGAGTTCAGGTTCACCAATGGCAATGCCACCAAAAGGTGGCAACCCGAATTTAAGTGAAACTGATATTGAGGCAGTACTTAAATATATTCGTGAAACTTTTGGTAAGTAGTTTTTGTATAATAGGCAAAGCTCTCTAATAGAGGTGCTCTATAATATTTTTTCAAAAACAGTTGGGGGAATGCTGATGGTAGATAAATCAGAAATGGGTGGCGTTGTGAATTTAACGGATCCAGTTTGTGGCATGTCAGTACAAATAAATAGCGATTTTCATTTTCAGCATAAAGATAATGACTATTATTTTTGTAGCCAACATTGCGAAGAAAAATTTAAAACATCACCGCAGCAATATCTTAATCCTGCACCCGTACAAGAAAACGACTGCCTTGATGATAGTGGTAGTTTAAGTTCAACGATTTATACCTGCCCAATGCATCCTGAAATTGAGCAACAAGGTTCCGGTAGTTGCCCTAAATGCGGCATGGCATTAGAAGCCAAAGGCTTGCCGGTAATCGAAACAAAAGTTGAATACACCTGCCCGATGCATCCTGAAATTCTTCAAGACCATCCCGGTAGCTGCCCTAAGTGTGGCATGGCACTGGAAGCAAAAACCATTACTCTGGAAGAAAAAAACGAAGAGCTGATTGACATGACGCGGCGCTTTAAAATTAGCGCTGTTCTCGCAATCCCCGTTTTTTTATTAGCTATGATTGCTGACCTTATGCCGTCATTGTTGCCTGCAGGCTTGTCAATGCAATCAGTTCAGTGGATAGAATTTGTGTTGGCAACACCGGTTGTGCTTTGGGGTGGTTGGCCTTTTTACGTGCGTGCAGTGCAGTCTGTGCAGACCTGGAACCTTAATATGTTCACCTTAATTGGTTTGGGTGTTTCTGTTGCCTGGATTTATAGCATGACCGCACTTTTGGCACCAGATATTTTTCCGCCAATAATGCAAATGGAAGGTGGCTTGGTTGATGTGTATTTTGAAGCGGCCGCTGTTATTACTGCGTTAGTGCTACTAGGCCAGGTGTTGGAACTTCGTGCTCGTAGCCAGACCAATGCAGCGATCAAAATGTTATTGGGGCTTGCACCGAATACTGCTCGTATCGTTCGAAAAAATGGTAGCGAAGAAGATATTCCATTAGAACAAGTAGTAGTAGGCGATATTTTACGCGTACGGCCCGGTGAAAAAATACCGGTAGATGGTACGGTAACCGAAGGCAATACTTCAGTAGATGAATCCATGGTTACCGGCGAACCTATTCCTGTAGAAAAAAATTCAGGTGAACATGTGATTGGTGCCACCGTAAACGGTACTGGCAGTTTATTGATACGCGCAGAAAAAGTTGGTGCAGATACCTTGCTTTCGCAGATTGTTCATATGGTTAGCGAAGCACAACGTTCGCGTGCCCCCATTCAAAAATTGGCGGATATTGTCGCTGGATACTTTGTTCCCGCCGTTGTCTTAATTGCAGTTACAACAATGGTAGTGTGGGGAGTTTGGGGACCAGAGCCACGTCTCGCACACGCCATTGTTAATGCGGTTGCAGTGTTGATTATTGCTTGCCCTTGTGCGCTGGGACTAGCAACGCCAATGTCAATCATGGTTGGTACCGGCAAAGGTGCAAGTATGGGCGTGTTGATTAAAAATGCAGAAGCATTAGAAACCTTAGAAAAAGTTGATGTGCTGGTTGTTGATAAAACAGGCACTTTAACTGAAGGGAAACCAACATTGATTTCGGTTAAAGCGGTTAATGGTTTTGATGAAACCGAAGTGTTGGCACTGGCTGCCAGCCTGGAACGCGCAAGCGAGCACCCACTGGCTGAAGCTATTGTGAAAGGTGCTGAGCAACGTGAAGCAAAGCTTGTTACAACGGATGATTTTGAATCAGTGACTGGTAAAGGTGTGACTGGTACGGTAAGTGGCCGCAAGGTTGCGCTTGGCAATTTAAAATTATTGCAGAGTCTTGCTATCGACGTTGCCAGTTTGCCAGAGCAGGCTGAAGCGGGTCGCAGTGAAGGGCAGACGGTTATGTTAATTGCTATCGATGGCAAAGCGGCGGGTTTGATTGGTGTGGCGGATCCAATTAAAACTTCAACAGCAGAAGCCATCGAAGATTTACACAAAGCCGGTGTTGATGTGGTGATGCTTACTGGCGACAGTAAAACCACGGCGCAGGCAGTTGCCGCTAAATTAAATATTGATCGAGTTGAAGCAGAAGTGCTGCCGGATCAAAAAGCCAACATCGTAAAACAGCTGCAGGCAGAAGGTAAAATTGTTGCGATGGCAGGTGATGGCATCAATGATGCACCGGCATTAGCTCAGGCACATGTCGGCATTGCAATGGGAACGGGCACTGACGTCGCCATGGAAAGCGCCAACGTTACTTTGGTAAAAGGGGATTTGCGAGGCATTGTGCGTGCTCGGCGACTTAGCCATGCAGTGATGAACAACATTCGGCAGAATTTGTTTTTTGCTTTTATTTATAATTCGATGGGCGTGCCTGTCGCTGCTGGTGTGTTATATCCCGTCTTTGGTTTATTGCTATCGCCTATTATTGCCGCTGCAGCGATGAGTTTTAGTTCGGTGTCTGTTATTGTTAATTCGCTTCGATTAAAAAATGCTAAATTGTGATGCTGAATTTTTGATGTTAAATCCGACAGGCTCCTAGTGGGTAACCGTTTTTAAAGCCAGATCGCAGGAGTAAATAGGCCCAAGTTGCCACCGTTCGCTTATTGCGCCAGTTAGTTTTGTAGATTCACGTCCCCAGTAGTTTTTGTTTATTTTATAAACATCCGCATTAACCAATGCTATAGGCATGCCATCCGTTAAACGGTACACCGTGCAGGATACAGGCATGGAACGCTTATTATTGCCATTATCAATTTGAATCTTCTCTGGATTAATCGCAGAGACAAGTAAATGGGTATAACCACGTTCACGTAAAGCACGATGATTTGTCATTGTTAATTCTTCGCTGCTAGCCGTCATAAGAAAGACAGAATAAGACCCCATATTTTTGTATTTGTTACGCAAGGCTTTCGCGATATTTTCTTCAACGTTTAAGAGCAGTATGGAATTGTGTGTTATTTCGCCTGAAATGGCATCGGTGTTTAATTCTATTATGCCTTGGAAGTCAGCGCTGTCGATAGTGTCGCCTGATGTGTGCACAGATGTGCCGGTCGTGCAGCTAACTAATGTGAGTAACATTGTTATGCCCACGTAAAGCTTGATTAATAATCTAATCATTTAAAAGTATCCAGCAATAAATCTACTGACTATACTGGCAAAAAAAGCCTTGCTTGGCAAATGGTATTTATTTAGAGAAAGTAAAATTAGCAGAGATTAATGTGGTTTAAAATAATTGATGTTACTTTTAAAAATTAAAATTGTATATAACAAAAAAAGCCCGTGTTTATAGAACACGGGCTTTTTTGTTAATGCTTTAAAATTAAGCTTTAGCGAGTCTTCTTTCGACGTGTAGCACCAAAACCTAACAAACCAATAGCAAGCAGTGCTGCCATGCCAGGCTCAGGAACAGCTTCACCATAAAGGTCAAGTCCTAGAGGTGTGCCGCCGTAGTATTCAAAATAGGCTTTATCATGACCATATTTTCCACCTTCATTAACCCAGTTGTTACCCCAAAGGTATAACACGCTGTCGTTGATGTAGTTAGGACCATTGTCAATATTGCCGCCATTGAAGTCTTTGTTAGCAAAATAGAAAGTACCCGTACCGTGAGATTCAGCGCTATCAAATAATTCATAATCAAGGGAGACTAAATCTGTAGCGCCGCCATAAAAATTGGCAGTACCAGCAGAAGCACCAGTAAAGTTAAGTGTCCAGTCATCGTTGCCCAAACCAAAATTACCTGTACCACTGATTGAGCCAGAAGCGGTCAGCGCATCCATATCCAGTGTTAATGTGCCTGCCATTTTTGCTTTGACACCGTTCGCATAATAACCACCGCCTGTGCTTCTTGAGCCAGCGTGTAACCAGGAGCCTGAAAAGCCTGGTGCGCTACCCGCAGTAATGTCGTAAGTGGTTGGTACAGCAAAGCTAGCAACAGGTGTTGCTAGTAATGCCGCAAGACATAACGTGTTTTGGAAAGTTTTAAGTTTAAGTTTCATTACAATGGACTCCTAATAAATAATAATAAAAATACTTGCAGTTAACAATGCAATCGTTATGCCAAAATATTTAACTAATTGAAAAATATAAGATAAACTGGGTATTGTCTAGTTTATACTTGTTGTAATCGTAAAATATTGTGACACTTAAAATGATGATTTGGTTAAATGTTGAATATTCATCTTGTTTTTCCCTATATGACTATAAAAAACAATGATTTACGTGGAGGTGCGCTTGTTAAAAATACTGACACTGCTTTTTAGATGCCGTTAAAATCATTCAAAGTAATTCTGTTTTTTGGAAGCGTTTATACTTCAAAGCTCTCACCATAATGAAAATATCTGCGTGAAAGGTACCGTTGGTTACAGACTTTTTAAAGCAAAGAGATGATAGTGGACGCGCTTTTTGTTCTTTGTTTGGCGGCTGCGCATAGCACACATAATTTTTATGGCCGTGTTTTATAAATAATGAGTAAAAGCGTTACTGATTGCTTTATTAGTAAATATTAAAGTATTCATCAATAATTTCTATTAACGTTATGAGGATAAAAATGAAATATATTATTACTGCTTTTACATTGGCATTATCTAGTCTGGTTTTTACTCAGGCAGTTATGGCAAACAATGACTATAAAGGCGATTATAAAAAAAGCTACAAAAAAGATTATACAGAAGACTATAAAAAAGCGGTTCCGCCGAAAAAAGCAGTTCTGCCGGTTGATTTAGTGAAAGCTGATTTTGCGGTTATGGTGTTAGGTTCGAGTGGGCCTGTTGCTACAAGCAATGGTCGTGCGGGATCAAGTTTGCTGATTTTTGTTGAAGGTAAACCAACACTTGTAATTGATACCGGTAGCGGTTCGTTCAAGTCGCTAGCACTAAGTGGTGCAACACTTGCGGATGCGCATCAGTTTCTTTATACGCACATGCACATCGACCATACCTCTGATATGTCAGCCATGGTTAAAAGTTTGTTCTTTCATCGTTTAGGCGCAGGTTTGTTATTGCCACCAGCAATTAATTTTTATGGCCCAGACTCTGACGTGCCTGCCTATGATTCTATGTCAGCGTATGTTGATGGTCACTACGATGCATCAATTGGTGTAGAGCGATACTTGCATGGTTTTGCTGCAGCATTCTTTGGCGGGCAATCACCATTCGTACCGATTGGTCATAACTTACCGTTTGATGTTTCTTCTAATGCTATTACTGATGTTCTATACGACCACACAGGTGTTAGTGTAAAATCAATTCCTGTATTCCATGGTGGTACACCTAGTGTTGCGTACCGCGTTGAATATAAAGGTAAGAGCATTGTTTGGACGGGTGATACTAACTCAAGCACAGACAATATTATAAAGTTAGCGAAAAAAGCAGACGTGCTAATTTATGATACAGCTATTCTGGATAACCCTACACCTGAATTTTTGTTGATGTTCCACACTACGCCTACACGTTTAGGTGAAGTAGCTGCGAAAGCGAAACCAAAAAAACTGGTTTTATCGCATTTGTCAGCAACAACAGAAGCCAATATTTATTCAATCAAAAAGATTATTAAATCTCAAGGTTATCGGGGTAAAATCATTCCTGCTGAGGATTTACAAGTTATTAATGTTTGGTAATTTATTGCCCTTAACTTGCTTGTTTACAAGGAAAAGCCTGAGTTTTTAACTCAGGCTTTTTTAATTATTTGAAAGACAAACAAAAAGACAGACAAATTAAATATGAAAAAAATTGCGATTAGTTTTTTATTACTTTCCGGTATTGCCAGTTTAAGCTACCAGCTGGTTTGGGTACGCCTACTTGGTTTGAGTATGGGTTCAACAAGTGCTTCGATAAGCACGGTGCTGGCGGCATTTTTTCTTGGCTTAGCGATAGGTAGTTATCTTGCTGAACGTATTACACGTAATCGTATTGATAGTCTGAAACCTTATATTTTTCTGGAAATTATTATTGGCGTTGCCGGTTTGTTATTACTGCCGACATTGTTGCACCTTGATTCATTTATGGCAATGCTGCCTTCACTGGCGAACAACATTCCATTTAAATTTGCTATTACGGTATTACTGCTAGCTATCCCAACAATTTGCATGGGTGCGACCTTTCCGGTGATGGCATCTATCCTTATTCGTCAGGAAAAAGCTGTTGCTAGCGAAATGGGGCTGCTGTACAGCGTTAACACAGCGGGTGCTGTGTTAGGTGCAGCGCTGGCAGGATTTATGTTTATTCCTCGGTGGGGGTTAGACGGCGCGGTTTATATTGCTTTTGCAATCAATATGTTCATTGTTGCGGTTGCTATTTTTGTTAATCGAAAAATGGCGTTAAGTCTTACTGAGGTTGCAGTCGACGTTTCTAGCCAGAAAATAGAAGCAGAGCCAACATCCGATGAAAATCCAGCGCTACGTAATCTTGCATTAATCATACTTTTTGCAACGGGTTTTGTCTCCATTGCGGCAGAAGTTGGCTGGACAAAATATTTATCGATTTTTACCGGCACAACGATTTATGGCTTTGCTGCTATTTTAACGGTGTTTCTTACCGGTATTGCCGTTGGTTCTTGGGTTATAAAACTCTTTATTTCTAACATGAAAAGCCCAGTGCTGTGGATGGTCACCGTCTTAATACTGCTTGGTAGTACTCTATTGCTTGCGCGTGTTGGTTTAACTTATGTACCTGAGTTATATAAAGCCATCAATCAAATGGAAACGATTAATTGGTCAAAAAATATAACAAAGTATGCGGTTGTGTTTGCTATTTTGTTTTTACCAACGTTTATGTTTGGTGTGATTTTTCCCATTAATTTAAAATTATATTGTGGCAATTTGCAGGGTGTGCGTTCGCGTATCGGTAAAGCTTATGCAGTAAATACTTTGGCGAGTATATTTGGTGCAGTTCTAGCGGGATTTTGGATAATTCCCTATTATGGTACCGATATTTTATTGGTTGCATTAGCTGTTATTGTTTTGCTTTTACCGCTGTTATTTGTACCGGTTATTCAACAGCGAAAATTTCAAATCACAATGATTTTCATAATCGCTTCTATCTCAGTTTTAAATTTTTTACTGCCACGTATTGATTATAAAAATTTAATTAATGCAGTGCAATATGATGATTCTGCACGTCGTGGCATGAAACCGCGCTATGTTTTTTTGCAAGAAGGTAAAGCCGGTGTTATCAGTATGGTGACGTACGATGAAACTACCATGGTATTGCAAAATAATGGTTTAAAAGAGTCAAAGATTAATATAAAGGATCCCAATGATGCACTATTAATTGAAAGCTTGTTAGGTTTGATTCCGTATTTTATTCACGAAAACCCAAAGTCAGCTTTTGTGGTTGGTTTTGGCGGTGGTATTACAACACAAGCACTAACTTACACCACGTTAGATTCAATTCGTGTGGTTGAATTAGAACCTGCTGTTATTGCTGCAGGGCGTTCAATTGTTAAAGGTGAAATACCTGCACTAAAAGATCCACGTGTTTCAATAGAATTTAATGATGCGCGCAATACTTTATTAATCGACTCGAAAAAATATGACATTATTGTCTCGCAGCCTTCACATCCCTGGTTGGCACGTGCTGCAACTGTATTTACAAAAGATTTTTTTTCACTGGTTAAATCACGTTTAAATGAGGCAGGTGTTTACGGGCAATGGGTTAATTTATTCCACATGGATGCCACTACATTAAAATCTTTATTTAAAGCGTTTTATCAGGTATTTCCACATGGGGTGACATTTGGTGATTTATCAACAGGTGATTTTTTAATGTTTGGCAGCAAACAAGCTGTGAACTTTGACTTTAAAAAAATAAATGAACGCTTGCAAAGAAATGGTATCCGACAGGTGATGAAAAATCATAACGTCACCACTGCCAAAGATTTGTTTTATTATTTTTCACTCTCACGTGAACAGGCGCTTAAGTCAGCGGGTGATGTGCCAGCAAATACTGACCTTAATATTTTATCCGAAGTACGGTTATCGGCAATTGGTGATACACCACCGAAAGAGGAAAGCCCGTACACATTTATACAGTCAGAATATACTTTTAATGTTAGAGATTATTTTGCTGTAAATACAGAGCAGAAAATTTATGATCTGGGTTATTATTTTCTGACAGTGCGCAGTGATATTGTTATGGCAAAATATGCAGCTAAAGAGTTGTTTGGAATAAATCCTGATTTATCTCGTAAGCTTTGGCAAAAAATTCAAGAGCAGGAAAATAAGCGTTAAGGGCGCAATCAATTAATAGAGGTGCCCTTAACTATAAATTATCAAAGGTAACCAAATGAATAAAAATAACGTTATAAAATTAATGATGGCAAGTGTAGTCCTGCTGGTACTGGCAGTGTATTTAAACAAAAGTGATAACGAGCTTGTGGTTGTAGAAGAAAAAAATCTTGTGATTGAGAGTGAAACTTCTTATGCAGATGATGTAAAAGAAAATATAGAGGAAATTGAAGTAGCAACTCCGTCTGAAAACACAGATGAGAAATCAGATGAACAGACAGATGAAATTATGCACGCGGAAAAATCAAAATTTAAACAACGTTGCCTTGACGTGCTGAGTAATGCTACTGAAAGCATTGATGTTGATAATATATCGCCACAGGATCAAGCTAATATGACGGGTATATTTGATGATTGTATCTATGAAATAGAAGCTGAGCTAGCGTTAACAGAAAAACAGTTTGTCCGCTCTGATGAAACCATGGGTTGTTTTAATAGTATCTATGAAATCCGTGATTATTTGCTTGATCTGGGTACAAATGCACAGATGTTTAGCGAGTTGCCCAATGGTAAAGATGCTGAAAGTGTTGTTGTCACCGAAGCCTTTATTGATATCAGTAACGATATTATTACTAATGGTGGTTCGGCGATGGTGAACAGAAGTCTTCTTTGCTCGATGGACAGGGAGTGAATTGGTAATGGTTTGCCTGCTTACAAAAAATACTTCACCACCGAGGTTCGATTAACACGTTTAAAAGCTGTTAATCTTCCGTGCCTCAGTAGTGAAATATATTTAAATGTTTGTATCTATTTTTTTGCGGCTTCAATATTTTCTTTTTCTATCTTTTTGATGTAGTCGATTATCTTTTGTGCGTCTTCTTCGTGTATTTTAAGATTTGGCATCATGATGTTATTAAACTTTGGTAACATCTCCATAATGATTGGATCTTTTTCTTTAATCATCTCATTAGGCTTTGAAATCCAGCGTATTAGCCATTTTGGGTCGCGTTTAGCCGTTACACCTTGTAAGTCAGGGCCGATACCATCACCGCCGCCGATTGTGTGGCAAGTCAAACAGCGAGTTCGGAAGATGTAATCGCCATCAGAATAAGTTGAGATGCCAGCAGCGTTTTTATAATCTGAATTAACCACCTCATTATCTGTATGTTTCCAGTTAAATAGCCAATCACCTAACATGGTTGATAAAACCTGGCTGGCTTCATAGGGTGAACGTTTCATCCATTGCCCCGTTTTCTGGTTGCCCATTATCAATGAAATATTGTGATCTATTTGACCGTCAGGTAATGATTCGTCTAAGTCAGCGATATATAAGCCCATCTTAACGCGCAATTCGTCGATGTCTTCTTTTTTACCGGTTAAAAAGGTCCAACCTTTGCCGATGTTGAATTTTTTCTTATAGGCTTTAAGAACTTCTGGTGTGTCTCGTTCAGGGTCAACGGTAATTGAATACATGAATATGTCTTTACCGACACGGTCGCCTAGTTGGTTGTACACCTCAACTAAACGCGCAGTTTCAAGTGGACAGATGTTCTGGCAGTTGGTGAAGATGAAATTAATTGAGAAAACTTTGTCTTTTATAATGTCATCAAAAAATTTTACTTTTTTACCTTCTTCGGTGGTGAATTCGTAATTTGGAAAGTAGCCCTTGCCGTAGGGACTATGTTGTTTGCGTATTCTTTTTGTGGGTTTTTTTGACAGATCTGCTTTTACACGTTGCACATCAGCGTGCGCTTTTACTTTTGTTTTTGCCTGAGTGCTCTCGAGCTTGTCTGCTGCTAGCAATGCATGGGGCAAAAACAGTGATAAACATAATAGCAGGGTGGTTACTGTATTTTTTTTACAGAACGTTTTTTTTAAATATAACATTTTACTCATCTCACTTTTATAAACTTATAACAGAATTTAAGAACAGAACTTAAGAGCAGATTTTACAATATTTTAGTCTGTAATACTGTAGCCCTTAAATAACAAGGCATTAATAATTTTACTTATTGAATTGGTTAAGTATTAGTTAGAGAGAGCTTTGCACGAAGCATTTTTCCATGATGAAAAACCTACATCGTGCAAAGCTCTCGCTTAATAATAAAACACCTCGAAAGCCGATATGGCTTCCGAGGTGTTTCGTGTATTACACGCTTAAAGGCGTGTAGCGATGCTACCTGCCCAAGTCGATAAGTGCAATTGAGCCAGGAATTGACCCAAAAATCGACTTGGTCAGGTGAACAATGGTTGGAAGGCTTAACCTCCCATGCCACCGCCCATGCCACCGCCCATGCCACCGCCCATGCCACCAGCTGGTGGAGCTGGAGGTGCTGCCGGAGGCGCCGGTGGAGCTGGAGGTGCTGCCGGAGGTGCCGGTGGAGCTGGAGGTGCTGCCGGAGGCGCTGGAGGTGCTGCCGGAGGCGCTGGAGGAGCAGGAGGTGCTGCCGGAGGCGCAGGTGGTGCTGCTGGAGGAGGTGCCATACCGCCACCGCCGCCCATGCCGCCACCGCCCATACCGCCCATACCGCCCATACCACCAGTTCTGGCGTTAGGTAACAGGAATGAATCGACGAAGGTTACACCGTCCCATGTAGGCAATGGTGCTGGTAAGGCTATAAGCTGACCAGGGTTTTCTATATCGTAGCGTAATAACATGGCATGATCTTCATGCTGTGTATTATGACAATGTTCCATATAGCTACCCGCAAACTCTCTGAAGCGTAAAGCAATGTCCATCCGTCTTGCGCTGCCGTCGACAACACCTAAACGATAAACGTCTTTACGAGCAAATTCTTCATAGTCAGGTGGCGCACGACCATCTTTACTAAGAATCTTGCCTTCTTCAAAGTGAATGTGCACTGGATGACTCCAGCCTGGTGTTCCACCAGAGATTGACCAGATTTCAACATGACCAAGACCATCGGCGCTTAAATCACCTAGATTAGGTGCTGCAGATATACGGCGTACATCCATGCCTACACCTTGACCACCATCAGTTGCAATTGTCCAAGGCACACTATCTGTACCGCCACCACCGCGACCGAAGCGGAAGGTATGACGTATTGCACCCGCTAGTTCAGCATCGCTGAAGCCAGGCTGTTCAAGTAGTACCTGCCCACCAGCAACAAAATCTGCAGGGTTCATACTTAAGTCTGTGCCTGAATATGCAGCAACACGGAACTCAAGGAATTTACCAACAGCAGGGTCACCGTTATATGTGCCGTTCAATACGTTGGCAAGTGATACCACAGCATTAGGACGACGACCATTACGATGCTCCATGATGTTAACCATGTAGATCTTTGTACCAGGTGCATAAGCGCTAAAGTCGATAATTACATCATAACGTTCAGCAATTGACTGGTTCGGTAAAACACCGTCAGCAAACAGTACTGTGTGTTGCATGATATTGCCATCGTTGGCAACCATGTAAACAGGTACTGGATTGTCGTCTTGGTCAACAAAAGCGACTTTCATGTAACGTGAAACCGCACCATTCAACAGACGTAAACGATATTTACGTGCACGAACATCCATATAAGGTTTGTACAACCAGTTAACCGTCATTTGGTCGCCGAGGAAACCATCAAGGTTAAAGATGTTAAACCATAATTGACCTTGTGCATCCCAGGCTTTATCCGCCATTAATACGTTAACGTCATAATCACGGTTGCCCCAATCAAGTGCTGTACCAGAAGGTAATCTCAGGTTTACACCATCATCAATACCTTCGTTACCACGATCTAAAGAGCTGTAGTAGTTCATCATCGCAGCGTTGCCTTTGTAGACGTTCTGCGCGGTGAAATCTAACATGTGATCATGGAACCAGTGTGTGCTCATGGTTTCACGGTAATCGCCCGGTATGTTTGTAATACCGCCGTTACCATCTGGAGAGCCCGCTCTTGGATCTGCTGCGGCCTGATTTATGGTATCAGTACCCGCTAATATCATTGGCCAGCGATAGTCATAATATTGACCCGGGAAGAAAAATGCGCCGGTGTAACCGTCACTTTCTGCAGGGTTATGACCATTGTGCTCATGAGTTGAAAGCGTGTGCAAACCAAAACCAAAGTTAGCAGCAGGGTCAATCGGCAGTCCATTATAGTGACGAGTCAATACAGGTTTACCGTATTTAGCCTTTAGCAGTTTCGGCGGCAAGGTGCCATCAAATGTCCATAATGCTTCTGGATCTTGAATCGGCATCAGTGGGTGTAAACGGATATCTAACCCTGCTGTAGTACCTTCGAAACCCGGAGCACCAGCAGTGTTAAAATAAAGTCCGTCTGGACCAAATTCGCCTGCGCTATAGCCGTGATCTTGCAAGCTATCACGTAAGCCAGTGTTGGTGCGAGCACCCGCTTGTGCCGTTTGGTAATAAACTTCTGGTAGAAGGTCATCCCAGCGTTGATGCGCCCAGCCTTCACCGGGTGGACGACCTTCAGCAGGTGGTGTATCTAAGATACGACCTAAAAAGGCTTCAATATCCAGCTTCCATGGGTTTTCATCAATGTCATTCGCAAGACGTGTTGGATATGGGTAAATATCCTGTGCCAGGAATGCATCAAGTTCAGCACCGTTAGGACTATCGAACGCGGTATCTGGACCTGGGAAAGGGTTACCTGCTGATGTGCTAGCAGGTAAATTGACCGGACCAAATTCCTCAAAACGGAGTATTTGTTGGGTAAACGGTTGTGCGCCGAACAGTGGACTTGGGTTGCCGCCAGTGGGGACATCGAAGCCCATACCACCCATACCGCCACCGCCGCCGCCACCACCACCGCCGCCGCCACCACCACCGCCACCATCATTAGTGGCAACGGGTGCGGTAGCAGCAGGGGGTGCTGACATAGCAAAGCTTGCGGAGGCGCTAACAGATAGTAATATCGCTAATGATAAATTTGATATTTTCATTCTATTTTTCCTCACTTTATATATTTATATATAATTTATAATTTTATTAATCGAACCAGCTTTAAAAAATTATTTAAAGCCGAACTTAAATCCACGAAACAAATCGAGGACAATCCGTTTAACAGACGTGTGCCTGTAACAGCTCCAGTTTGGGAGATTCTGACCAAATTGTTAATCTTTGATCTACCGATATAAAAATTGGGAGAACCCGGTAGACATTATATAGGGGTATATATGTATGTATGTGCCTAAACGCACATTAAATGGGTTGTAAAAGTAATGAGTTTTTATTATTAATAAATACAGTGGGTTGAATGTTTTTTAATGTTTTTAACGCCATAGTGGTGTTAAAAATGGTCTCAAAATGCTTATTTATTACATGTAAACTTCGTTTTTTCGGTAATTTTTGCCTATCCATGGTGTAAAATTCACATCATGCAAAGCTCTCTATACACTAAAACTCTCTATACACTAGAGGTGCCCTTAAGGTCTAACAGACTCCTGGCTGTCATGCTTTGTACCTCGGTAAGTTTTATATCTATTTGGTTTTAAGGTTGTTTTTATGAATGTAATTGATAAACGTAATGCCGCAACAAGCGTTGCCTATACGCAAGACAATAAGGCGGAAGCTAGTGCCTATTTGCGGCTTGATCGAAGTGACGCAATGGTTTCGGAAAAAACAAAAAAACGTTATATCGAACCTATTATCCGCACCATTGCAGGCGTTTACATTCTTGTTTTTTCACTGCTGCTATTCAAAGGCAGCTCACTTGCAATTTTATGGTTGGGCTTTTTGTTATTTCTCGGTTTTAATTTATTTCAGTCCGGTCTTAGTGGTTTTTGTTTGATGGAACGGTTTTTAAAACTCATTGGTTTAACCAGTGAACTTGATGATATTAAATCGCTTAGTGGTGATCTCAAATTAACAACCGATCAGCAGGCAAATTATCTTGATACGCTTAATTTATTAAATGAAGCGGTGGTTGAGTTAACTTCGGATGGTTATATTATTTCCGCTTCAGATGGCTGGGCGAGGTTAACCGGTAAAAAAATTGATATCACCTTGAAACGTTCGTTACGCTCTTTTTTCATAGAGCAAGATCAGCCCTTGTTAAATAATTTGCATGACCGGCTAAAACGCCAAACAAGTCATACCTTGCGTTTTAACTTACGTTTGCGCGCCGATGCGCATCGAGCAAAATGGATTAATGCTAATTTCACTCTAACGGATAGTGGAGTAAGCCCTATTATAAAGGGTATTTTGAGTGATGTGAGCGATGTTAAAAATCTGGAAAATGAGCGTCAGCAGATTCAGCAAGAATTAACGCATACGCGTCGTTTGAGTAATCTGGGTGAAATGGCAGCCGGGCTTTCGCACGAGCTCAATCAACCATTGGCAGCGATTAATCTTTATATTCAGGGTTGCTTAAAACGGCTGGAAGACAAGCCGGCGATAGACCCTGAAATTATTGAAGCTATGCATTCTGCACAGGCGCAAGCTAAACGTGCGGGCAACATTATTGAACAAGTACGTAGTTTTGTGCGCAAAGCGCCGTTGAATAAAAACGACACTGCCATAAATGATTTAATTGCAGAGACTATGCATTTGCTTGATGTAGACCCGGATGTGCAAGATATTGAATTTCATTATGAACTAGCAAACGATTTGCCTTTTATCTTACTTGATCGTTTGCAAATACAGCAGGTGCTGGTTAATCTTGTTTACAATGCCATTGACTCAATGCCGGAACAGGAAAGAAAAATAATAATATTGCGTGCCCAGCAGCAGGCAAATACTGTTGTTGTTGAGGTAATTGATAATGGCAAAGGTGTGCCGAAAAATATTGCTAAAAACATGTTTGAAGCTTTTGTAACCGGACGTGAAGATGGGCTGGGTTTAGGGTTGGCGATTTGCCGTTCTATTATTGAACTGCATGGTGGTACACTTCAACATGAAAATAATGAAGCGGGCGGCAGCTGCTTTAGGTTTTCGTTGCCCATCCAAATAGGTTGAGAACAAAGTTCTCAGGATAACTGATCTCAGGATAACTGATAGGAAAAATAGGAAAGCAATTATGGAACAAACATCGAGTGTTTATATTATTGACGATGACCCCGCAGTGAGAGATTCACTACGTTGGTTAATTGGCAGTTTGAATTATCCCGTTAAAACATTTGAAACCGCGCAGGTTTTTTTAGATAGCTATAAAGCCGGTGCTCGCGGTTGCATTGTACTTGACGTGCGCTTACCCGGCATGAGTGGGCTGAAGTTACAAAAAAGGCTTATTGTTGATGGTGTCGATTTACCGGTGATTATTATTAGCGGGCACGGTGATGTGCCAATGGCAGTGCAGGCAATGCAGGAAGGCGCTATGCATTTTTTACAAAAACCTTTCCGCGAACAGGAAGTGCTCGACTGTGTGCAAGAGGCACTTGAACTTGATGAAAGAAATACTGAAAGCCGAAAACAGGCAGAGCAAATTCAACGTTGCGTGGCAGCACTAACGCCGCGCGAGCACCAGATCATGAAAAATATTGTTGGCGGTTACACCAGCAAAGTGATTGGTGAAATTTATGATATCAGCTCTAAAACGGTGGATATTCATCGAACTCGTGTTATGCAAAAAATGCAGGTGAAATCTATTCCTGATCTGGTAAAAAAAGCGCTTACGATTGACCCCAGCCTGTAAATGAAAATGTTGCGATTATAGTTGGCGGCTTTAGTCTCAGTTGAAAGCTGGCGTAATGTTTTTAAAAGTGTGTTTTTAGGTACAGACATGGGTGTTTGTTATCTCCAATAATAAGTCTGTAAAATATAATTGATTAAGCGTTAGCAATGTTTGCTCGCAGAACTTTTATATTTTTCATTGATCTCCTGCGTTACAGTTGCACGCTGGCAGGTGACTGACTTAACAAAACGTGGCGTGATTAACGTCGTACCACGTTTTGTTTTTTTTTGCCTCAAATTTAGTGTTTGTTTTTTTATAATGTATACAAATAAAAACGCCACGAGCATTTTAAAAAAATAAAAGGCATGTGGCGTTTCAGTAAGCAATTATAAGTAAGCAATTATAAGTAAGCAATTATAAGTAAGCAATTATAAGTAAGCAATTATAAGTAAGCAATTATAAGTAAGCAATTATAAGTAAGCAATTATAAGTAAGCCGTAATAGAGGTGCCCTAAAGAACTTCAATTCAACTCATTTAGAATTCAACTATCTGGCAGCACACACTTCCTTGTGTGTTTTTTGAGTTTCTACATACCTCTTCTACGGCGACCTTCACCTCCACCTTCACCACCTACTACTCTGATGGTGCCCGATACAGCTTGGTGTCCATCAGCGTCTGTGGCTATAACCGTTGTAGTGGTCCGGAAACGACCTGCACGGAATAGACCATTTGCATTGATGGTGCCAGCATTGCGGTTACTCAGCGCCCAAGTATAAGGTGCTGGACCACCGCTGGCACTAAACTGAATTGTGCCAAAGCGAGCAACGTTTGCGGTATTGGGCGTTATAACAATAACGTGATTATCGCTAACAGTAATCGTGCTACTGCTACCAGTGAAGCCATCAGCATCAACAGCCGTTACCGTGACGGTGCCAACAGCAATAGCGGTTAGTACACCGGTGTTTGCATTAATGCTGGCAATTGCTGCATCACTAACGCTCCAACTGTAAGGCGCAGCACCACCGTTGGCGCTAAAGGTCTGTGTACCGCCTATCAGTAATGTTGCGGTTTGTGGTGTTACGTTAACGTCGCGTACAGTGATGTTGCCAGAGCTAATAAATACGCCGGTTGCATCTGTGAC
>UOFD01000077.1_pt1 | contig 50666 bp, 46 predicted proteins | sample 1990101 | NCBI WGS metagenome assembly UOFD01 (sample SAMEA4728526, study PRJEB27164) | hydrothermal vent metagenome | biome: marine basaltic hydrothermal vent biome; feature: marine hydrothermal vent; material: mineral | place: Pacific Ocean | collected 2011-06-14/2011-07-23 | depth 1741 m | reverse complement strand
CACACGTTGAAAAGATACGCGCGCTCAGACAGTTTTCACAGAAGACTCATGGTACTGGCAAATTCTCAGTGGCTTGGCTGGGGCGAGGGAAAGTCAAAAGAGAAACAGGTGTGATATTAAAGTGATTATTTTTTATTTGTCACTGAGCTCTTTAAATTGAGCCGGTGTAATTTGTTAGGCAAAATTTATTAGGTAAGCGCTACCATTTTTATAATTCAGGTGTAGGCTTCTTGTGTTTTTGTTTTTCTTTAACGCTTTAATAAGCGACCGTTTTTCTTGCGGCCTGTTTTGTAGGCCGTAAGAAAAAATGATCAGGTTAAATTATTTTTACTCATAACCAAGACTTCGAGAATTATCTTTAAACAACTGTGCGCAAGTTGTGTTTTCTATGTTTATTCTTATTTCGCTTTTAAAGAGATGTTTAATCGAAGCGCTTATTGAATTCTGGTCATTTTTTGATGCTTCAAAGGCTGTAGCAAAACAGTCTATTGGCGCTGGGTTTTCATAGCGCTCATTACTATCTCCCATCAATAGCTGCATGTTTAACCGATGAAATGCAAAGCCCAAAAACACAAGCCTTTCTGAATATTTCATATTAGACTTAAGTCGCCCCATTTGTTCAGAATGTGCACCTTCAGTAAATGTGCGAATTCTTTGAGCATACTTTATTAGTTGGTTTGATTGAATATCACCACCATAATCAATTCTAGTAGAACTTGTTTGGTCTTGCCAGGGCAGTGAACCAACTGTGCCATAGGGGTGGATAATGTTTAAATTGCTAATAATGTCAGCTGCTTCGTTTTCGGGTAAACGGTAGTAGCTAATTAGAGCTTGAATGAGAAAATGTTCGATGCAACGATCATAGTTGAATATTATTAATGTAATACCAGAAAATCTCTCTGGTAAATCAGCTGCTCTACAATTTTCTGTCAAAGTTCGAAAAAAAGGTAAGTACCATGTATTTTCAAGATAAGAAAAATTGATTTTTCTATCATTTCCAAATTTATCGAAGTAGAGTTGACTTTGCTTTTCAGCTGCAAGTATTGCATCAACAATGGCTATTTTTCCACAAAGGGCCAATTTGTCGTTACCTCTTTCTGAATCTATAAAGTTATCTATAGATATCGCGAGAGGCATGTTATCGCTTATATGACGACATTCTTTTATATACAAATTGGTTTCGTCATTATTGTTATCAGTGTGAAGACGCAGGGCTTGGTATAACTCATAGTTTCCGTTACTAAATGATCCAAACTCAAATTTCATTTGCAGTATACGAGAAATATCGTCTTTAAGCTTATTGCCTACTGGCAGGCCTATTTCGTAACTTGCACCTGCCCCGAGAACATAAATTGTATTTCTTGCCAATTTAAAGGCTCCGATATGTTTTTGAATTTAACTATGCTTTGATCTTTTAAAAATCACTTTTTAAAGTGACTTTTAGACCACATAATAACTTCAATCCCAATAAAAACAAATATGTACTTTTTATTCATGGCTAAAAACAAAAATATTTCAGAAGATACTGGCAATTAATATCATTAAAAATCAAAGTCTAACAACCACCGATCGAACCCACGGTGTTAAATGTTTCAAATCACAAGTGCCAGTATCAAATAATCCCATAAGAAAATTATAAGCCGTTTTAGGCTCAACCTTTAGCTTATAACCATTAAGACGCAGAAAAACATCGGTTGAAAAAAATGCGACGCGTTTGTTGCCGTCGATGAAGGGGTGGTTGTTCATGAGTGATTCAAACAGCGCTGCTGCCATTTCAACTAAGTCTGAGTAATAACCCGTTTGTGGGCGGTAAAGTGCGCTTTCCAAAAGCCCTTTATCGCGCAGTCCATCTGCGCCACCAAAACGTGCAATTAATCGAGTGTGCATTTCCAATACTTCTTCGACACTCAGAAACTGGACAGTATTACTTTGCAAGTAAATGCCCTAATTCTTCGTTGTCGTCCATAGAGTCCGCAAGGTGGTCGAGCACCACGGGTCTTACGCGCCGTCGATGCACATAGTCGCCAATTGCTTCGGTGAGTAAACCTGAAACATTCTGATGAGATTCTTTCGCCAGCGCCCGAAGTTCTTCCCAGACGTGCTCTTCAACTTTTGAACTAATTTTAATAGTAGCCATATCACCATAATGGTTGACAAATCATGACTTGTCAATACACCGCTGTTTTTCTTTTGTTTTTCTTCGCCCTAGCCAAGCCACTGAGGTATTGCCGGTATCATTAGCCTTCTGTGAAAACTGTCTGAGTGTACGCGAGTTTTTTCACAGCATGATATCGGCAATACCTCAGTGGGAACCCCGTGTCTTTTACGGGGCGACAGCGTAGCGACGGACTTTTTTGACTGTAGACTAAATTTGTTAGGAACAAATTTGAACGAGCTTTGCTCGACCCGCAGGGTGAGTAACATGGATGTTGCTCATAAAAAAAGTGCCTCGCCCGCGGTGCGAATACCGCAATGCCCAACAAAACCACCCCTACAAACAGAATAAATACCTGACCAAAACCCTTAGCCCACAGCCCCTCACAATGGTAGACTCACCACAATAAAAATAATAATAAACCCCAGATACCAGTGAGAACACCCAATGGTCAGCCACAATGAATTTGCGAATATAAAACACCGCAAAGCGGCTCTGGGAAAAACTATGCAGCTGTCCTCGTAAATCAATGCTACAAAAACGACGCATAATTGGCATCGACCCCGGCTCGCGCTGCACCGGTTACGGCATCATCGACAGCGATGGTTTGCGTCATAATTATGTGAGCAGTGGGTTTGTGAAAATCAGCGGCGATGAATTGCCTGAGCGTTTAGGTATGATTTTTGATGAAATCAGCGCCATCATCAAAAAGTGGCAGCCGCAAACCATGGGTATCGAACAGGTATTCATGAATAAAAATGCAGACTCGGCGCTGAAGCTTGGGCAAGCGCGCGGCGCAGCAATTTGCGCAGGTACTAACGCTAATCTGGATGTTGGCGAGTATACACCAAGAGCCATCAAAAAAGCCGTAGTTGGCAATGGCGCAGCCGATAAACAACAAATTCAACAGATGATGAAGTTATTATTAAAACTCGACTTTATACCGCAAAGTGATGAAGCTGATGGGTTGGCAATCGCGCTGTGCCACGCGACGCACATGCAAATAAAAACACTGGGTATTGCCAGTAAAGTTCGTGGCGGGCGCTGGAGATGAAGGAGATAGTGGGGCGATGATAGGACGTTTAACAGGTAGCTTGTTAGAAAAACAACCACCATCACTTTTGCTGGATGTGCAGGGTGTCGGCTACGAATTAGAAGCGTCAATGTCAACGTTTTATAATTTGCCGGAGTGCGGCGAAAATATTACTTTGCACACGCATTTAGTGGTGCGCGAAGATGCGCAGTTGCTATACGGCTTTTATTCCTTGTCCGAACGTGTGATGTTTCGTAACCTGATAAAAATTAGCGGCGTTGGCCCAAAGTTGGCGTTAACCATTCTTTCTGGCATGAGTGCAGAAGATTTTTCGCGCTGCATTTTAGAAGAGGACAGCAAAGCCTTAACCAAGCTGCCGGGTGTCGGTAAAAAAACTGCAGAACGATTAGTGATTGAATTGAAAGACCGACTGGAAAAAGATGATTCGATAAAACTATCGAGTGTTGGCTCACCCGCAAAAATTGAGCGACAGGCAAATCCGGTAAATGATGCGGTCAGTGCATTAATTTCTTTGGGTTATAAAGCGCAGCAGGCAAGTCAGATGATTCGTGAACTGGATGTTGAAGATAAATCCACGGAAGAAATTATTCGTGCAGCATTGCATACACCCATGGATGGACGGTAGTAGAATAATGCAGGAGCAATTATCGAAGGTGGAGCGCTTAAATGAGCGATAACCCCGTACTGTCAGCAGAAAATGTCGAAGGTGAAGTGGCAATCGACCGCGCTATTCGTCCGCAATATTTAAAAGATTATCGCGGTCAACCGGCAGTAACTGAGCAGTTGGATATTTTTATTCCTGCTGCAAAAGCGCGTAGCGAAGCGTTAGATCACATCCTGTTTTTTGGTCCGCCCGGTTTGGGTAAAACAACGCTGGCGCATATTGTCGCTAATGAAATGGGTGCAACTTTGCATTCAACCTCCGGCCCAGTGTTAGAAAAACAGGGTGATCTCGCCGCTTTGTTAACCAATCTTGAGCCGCACGATGTTTTATTTATTGATGAAATTCATCGCTTGAGTCCGGTGGTTGAAGAAGTATTGTATCCGGCAATGGAAGATCATCAACTGGATATAATGATTGGCGAAGGCCCGGCAGCGCGTTCTATTAAACTGGATTTACCGCCGTTTACGCTGGTGGGTGCAACGACTCGCGCGGGTTCGTTAACGTCGCCATTGCGCGATCGTTTCGGCATTGTGTTGCGGCTGGATTTTTATGGTTTTAATGATTTAACTTACATAGTAAAACGCTCGTCGGATATATTAAATGTTGAAATTGACGATGCCGGCGCAGGCGAAATTGCGCGTCGCGCGCGCGGCACACCACGCATCGTCAACCGTTTATTGCGTCGGGTGCGCGACTACGCACAAGTTAAAGCCGATGGTCGTGTGGATGAAAATGTTGCCAAAAAAGCGCTGGAATTATTAAAGGTTGATCCGTTGGGCTTTGATATAATGGACCGACGATTATTGCTGGCAATTATCGAAAAATTTAACGGCGGACCAGTCGGTGTAGAAAACCTGGCAGCCGCAATTGGTGAAGAGCGCGATACCATCGAAGATGTGATTGAACCATATCTAATTCAACAGGGGTATTTAATGCGCACGCCAAGAGGGCGCATTGCAACGCAGAATGTGTATAAACATTTTGGTTTGCGAGAGCCGCCACAAACTTCGGATGATTTTAAAAAAAACTTACTGCCTGAAAACGATATGTTTGAATAAAGGTGGCATGGCAATAGTAAGTACTAAAATTTCTCGTTCCCATGCTCTGCGTGGGAATACATAGAGTGTACGTTCCCACGCAGAGCATGGGAACGAGGAAATAGTAATAAAAAATGCACACACAACAAAAGGAATTTTCCTGGCCAATACGTGTCTATTATGAAGACACGGATTCCGGCGGTGTAGTTTATTACGCGAACTATTTAAAATTTATGGAACGTGCGCGCACTGAATTATTGCGCAGCATCGGTTACGAGCAGGATCAATTACAACAAGAGCTGGGGATTATATTTGCGGTGCGTAGCGCCAATATTCAATATAAAAAACCTGCCAGATTTAATGACGAGTTAAACGTGGTAACAACAATTCTTTCACTGGGTAAAGCCAGTATTCATTTTCAGCAATGTATATTTTTAAGTGCACCGCATCACGGTGATGTGAAGAGTGCTTTATTATCAAGCGCAGAAATTAAAATTGCCTGTTTAAACGCGAAAAAATTTAGTCCGCAAAGTGTTCCGGCATCAATAGTTAAAAAAATTAATGAGGAGTTTTATTGTGGAAGCTGAAATGTCACTTTTTTCACTGGTAACACGTGCCAGTTTGTTAGTACAGATAGTGATGCTGATATTGTTAAGCGCATCGGTGCTGTCATGGATTGTTATTGTTTTAAAATTTAAAGTCTTAAAGTTGGCGCGTGAAGAAGCTGTTCGTTTTGAAGATCAGTTTTGGTCAGGCATTAATCTGTCTGATTTGTATCAACAAGTAAAACGTAAAGCAGAAAATATTGGTGGTATAGCAAAAATATTTGAAGCGGGATTTACCGAATATGTCCGTACTCACAAAAATAAAACCAATCCAGAAATGATGTTAGCAAGTATACAGCGCAGTATGAAAGTGGCGGTTGCGCGTGAAGAAGATCGCCTTGATTCGCATTTATCATTGTTAGCAACCATTGGTTCGATTAGCCCGTACATTGGTCTATTTGGTACAGTGTGGGGTATTATGCGCTCGTTTATTGCTTTGGGTGCGGTTGAACATGCTAGTTTGGCGATGGTTGCACCGGGTATTGCAGAAGCACTAATTGCCACCGCAATGGGTTTATTTGCGGCGATTCCGGCGGTTATTGCTTATAATCGATATGCAGAAAGAGTGGATCGTTTGTCGAGCACTTATGAGAATTTTGCAGAAGAGTTCGCGACCATATTGCAACGACAAAGTAACGTTGCAGAAGAACCTGCATCATGAGCAAAAAGCGCCGCGCGATTGCAGAAATAAATGTCGTGCCTTACATCGATGTAATGCTGGTGCTGCTTATTATTTTTATGATTACTGCGCCGATAGTACAGCAAGGTGTAAAAATTGAATTACCAAAATTATCCGCTAACTCATTACCACCGGAACAACAAGAACCGGTGATTTTAACGGTAAGTAAAACTGGCGATTATTATTTAAACATTGGCGATAATTTAAAAAAACCAGTAAGCGATGAAATAGTGACGCAGCGTATTATTTTGGTGCTAAAACAAAAACCGCAAACCCCTATATTGGTGCGCGGCGATAAAGATGCAAATTATGGCGCTGTTACAACTGCAATGGTTTTGTTACAAACGGCGGGTGTTGAAAAAGTAGGGCTAATGACTGAGCAACCATAGCTCACGTTAAAAAGCATACTGACGAGAATAATAATGAGTGGCGGTTTATTTACTGAAATAAAAAACAATCCACTGGCTTTGACGCTGGTTATTATTATTCATCTGATAGTGATTGTTTTGTTAAGTATTAATTTGGCAAGTGATGACAAACCACCGGTGCCAGCATCGCAGAACCATAAAATAATTGATGCAGTGGTGGTTAATGCCAATAAATATGATGAGCAGAAAAAGAAGAAAAAACTTGATGTTCAGAAAAAAATAGAAGCTAAAAAAATAGAAGCCAAAAATATTGCAGAGAATAAAGCTGCCGAAAAAAAGAAAAAACAGGAAAAAAAGCGCGCAGCAGAAAAGGAAAAAATATTAGCGATAACTAAAAAGAAAGAAGCCGATAAAAAGCTAAAAGCTAAAAAAGAGAAAGTCAAGAAAGAGAAGGCCAAGAAAGAAAAGGAAAGAAAGCTTAAAGAAAAGCGCCTTAAAGAAAAGCAGCGCTTAGAAGCAGAGAAAAAGCGCAGGCAAAAAGAAGAGCAGAAACGTCGTGCTGATGAGAAGGCAGAGTTTGAACGTGCGATAATTGAAGAAGAGCGGCGTGAGCAGATGGCAAAAGAGCAGGCCGCACGCGCTGCCAGATTGCAGACACAGCGCCAGCGATATATTATGCTGATAGCGAAAAAAGTGGAGAACAACTGGTTACGACCCGCAACTACCGATACAGGACAAAGCTGTGAAATAGTTGTAACGCAAACAATGATGGGTGATGTGATAGATGTTCTCTTGCAGGCATGTACCAGTGATAATGCTTTTCAACGTTCAGTAGAGCGCGCTGTGCGTAAAGCATCACCATTGCCGTTGCCACCGGATCCTGAATTGTTTGATAGGAAAATATATTTTAAATTTAAACCCCGTTGATAATAAATTATGATTAATAGAAAAATGGCTGAAAAAAAGATAGCCGGAAAAATAATAACCGCTTTGTTTTGCCTGAGTTTCACATCGCTGGCACAAGCTGTTTTAAAAATTGATATTACTGAAGGTTTTGAAGGTGCATTACCGATTGCTGTTATTCCGTTTCAATGGAACGATGGTGTAAAAGTACCCAATGGTGATGTTTCTGCAATTGTGATGTCTGATTTGGCGCGCAGTGGAAAATTTTCGCCGGTTGCGAAGAAAGATTTAATTGCGCGTCCACAAAAATTGAGTGACGTACATTATAAAACCTGGCGCATCGCGGGCATGGATCATATTGTTATCGGCAGTATCACCAAACAAACAAATGGCACTTATCAGGTGGAGTTCCGTTTGATTGATATATTAAAAGCCAAGCAAGTGTTGGGTTATAATTTCACTGCAACAGATAAAACTTTGCGCGGCATTGCGCATCAAATTAGCGATTATATTTTCACTCATATAACTGGTTTACCGGGCGCGTTCAGCACACGTATTGCTTATGTCACTTTGAAGCGTGGCAAGAGTGTTGACAAGAAAAATATTTATAAATCAAAGCTGCAGGTTTCTGATACCGATGGTTTTAATCCGCAAACCTTGCTAACGTCGGATGAACCCATTATGTCGCCGACCTGGTCACCGGATGGCTCGCAGTTGGCGTATGTTTCTTTTGAAAGTGGGCAGGCTGAAATTTTCACGCATAATATTCGTACCGGCGTGCGTAAAAGTCGTGCTAAATATAAAGGTTTAAATGGTTCACCCGCCTGGTCACCGGATGGTAAAAAATTAGCGGTGACGTTGTCAAAAGATGGCAACCCTGATATTTATATTTTGAATTTAGCGAACAATAAATTACAGCGTGTGACTAATCACTGGTCAATTGATACAGAAGCTGTGTGGATGCCAGACGGAAAATCGATTATTTATACTTCAAGCCGTAGCGGGAAACCGCAATTGTACCGGCAATCTGTTACAACCAAGGCAAAACCTGAGCGATTAACTTATGAAGGCGGGTATAATGCCAGTGCCAGCGTTTCGGCGGATGGTAAGTCGGTGGCTTATGTGCATGGTGAAGGCAATGTGTATCGCATAGCGGTGCTGGAACTGGCAACAAAATCTTCGCGAGTTTTAACTGACGGCCCACTTGATGAATCGCCTGTTTATGCGCCAAATAACAGCATGATTTTATTTGCTTCGCAGGAGCAACGTCGGGCAGTATTAGCGGCAGTCTCTGTCGATGGTCGTCAGAAACAGCGCCTCGCATTCACCGATGGTGAAGTTCGAGAACCAACTTGGGCAGCGATTCGTTATTAGGATGTCTGCCTACTGTAAAGTTGTCTTAAAAAATTTTGTAGCTATTTTTTAATGAAATGAGAACAAATAAAAATTAAATCAAATAACGACGAGGTTTCAACAATGAAAAAATTATTTTTAATATCTGTGTTAGCAATTTTTATTACCGCTTGTGGTGACAGAATAAAGCCGGATGATGAAGCTGCGGCAAATGACAGTAATCAGGCAGCAAATACTAAAGACGGTGCAGCGGCTGGTGGCATAAATGATGGCTCTGGTATTGGTGGTACAGCGCTGGAAGGTGGTAAGCTAGTATCATATGAAAAAAATGCAATTGATGATCCGAACAATGTATTATCAGAAAAAATAGTTTATTTTTCTTATGATAGTAATGCTGTCGCAGATGAAGATATTGAACTGGTTAAGCACCACGGTAAATATCTTTCATTTAATGCCGATGCCAGCGTTCGACTGGAAGGTCATGCGGATGAACGCGGCACACGTGAGTATAACATTGCGTTGGCAGAAAAACGTGCACAAGCGGTTAAGCAATTAATGTTGTATGAAGGTGCGGCGAATGATCAAATTTCCATTATCAGTTATGGTGAAGAAAAGCCGGTGGCTTTTGGTCATGATGATGAATCAATGTCGCTGAATCGTCGTGTGGAAATTGTGTATTAATAGCTGTAGCTTAAGATACAATATTGGCTTCAGTTAATCATAACTTTTGTAATCATGACTTTTAGGTAATGATAAAGAATGAAAAATAAGATGATAAAAACTAGCCTGTTGGTTTGTGGACTGCTTGCGTCGGCGAATGTTCTGGCGGCAGATGCTAGCCTTGCTAATCTTAGTGAGAAACAACGCATCGAACGGCTTGAACGTATGATGAATTCGGATGTTTTGCGCGAGCAGACGCAAACGGTGCAATCTTTGCGCGAAGAAGTTTCGGCTTTGCGCGAGCAAATTGAGCAGCAGGAATACGAATTGGAAAGCATGAAGCAGCGACAGCGTAATTTGTATCTTGATATGGATCGACGGATAAGTAATGCAGAGGCGGGTGGGCGTAATAATGCAAGTTTTACAGCACCTGTGCCGCCACCAAATACACCAGGAGGGAATACTGTTGTGCCAGTTGTTGCGGGTGATGTCGATGGTCAAGCAACTTATTCCAGAGCGTTTGCATTATTGAAAGAGGGTCAGTACGAGCAGTCAATTAAAGCTTTTGAAATATTTAGAAAAAATTACCCCAACAGTAAATATGCAGACAATGCACAGTACTGGCTGGGTGAAGCGAATTATGTTTCGCGTGATTATAAAAAAGCACTATCAGAATTTCAGCAGTTAATTGCGCAGTATCCCGAGAGTTCTAAAAATTCTGGTGCGCGTTTGAAAATTGGTTATGTTTATTTTGAGCTGAAAAACTGGTCAGCTGCGCGTGAGGCATTGCAACAGGTTGTAACATTATATCCTGACACCACGGTTGCAAAAAAAGCAACGGAACGCTTGCAGCGTATAAAACGAGAAGGGCATTAGAGCGGCTGATGTTTTGTAAATATGGTCAGTGCTGTCCCGTTAACTATGAGAGACATGAGTTGTCAGCTGTTGCTGTGACCGTATGCCGCATGGATGCGGCATCCGAGCGCACATGGATGTGTTTATAGCGTGTCATAGCAATAGCTGACAATTCATGTCTCGGATTATAATTAAATAGTTTACTGTAAACATAACAATGATTTGTGCTAACTATATTAAAAGTTAACGGGACAGCAGTGAAATATGGTAGAAATATCCGAGCAAAAAAACCGGCTAAAAATCACTGAAATTTTTTTTTCACTGCAAGGCGAAGCACGTAATGTTGGACTTCCCACTGTTTTTATACGCTTGACCGGTTGTCCTTTGCGATGTAGTTATTGTGATACCGCTTATGCTTTTTCTGGCGGTGAGTGGATGAATGTTGCATCTATTATCAATAATGTTAAACAGTTTAAAACCTTGCATGTCACTGTTACCGGTGGTGAACCTCTAGTGCAAAAACATTGCTTTGAACTTTTAAAAAAGCTTTGTGATTTAGGTTACGATGTGTCTTTAGAAACCAGTGGTGCAATGCTGCTTGATGATGTTGATTTGCGTGTTATTAAAATACTGGATGTTAAAACCCCAGCATCAAAAGAAGACACTAAAAATAAGTTTGAAAATTTTTCATTATTAAATACCAAAGATCAGCTGAAGTTTGTTATCTGTAATGAAGATGATTATTTTTGGAGTAAACAACTTGTCGCGCAGCATCAACTTGATAAGAAATGTGAAATTTTGTTTTCACCCAGTTGTAATCAGTTAGCTGAGACGACACTGGCTGACTGGATATTGCGAGACCAACTCAATGTCAGATTCCAGTTTCAATTACATAAATATCTTTGGGGAGACAAACCCGGTGTTTAATTATTTTTGAGATGGCGTATGCCTGCAAATAAATTACCGAAAGCTATTGTGCTGCTATCAGGTGGACTGGATTCTGCCACAGTGTTAGCCATTGCCAGCCAGAAATATGACTGCCATGCTTTAAGCTTTGATTATGCGCAGCGCAGTCTATCGGAGATTAATGCTGCACAACAAATAGCCGGTATTTTTTCTGCGAGCTTTCAGCTCATATATATTGATAAAGGTGTTATGGCAGGATCAGCTTTAACCGATGATGATATTGCTGTGCCTGAAGTATTGTCTGAAGTCTTAGGTGATGCGGGCAGCGGAACGGTTGAAATTCCTGTCACTTACGTGCCAGCAAGAAATACATTATTTTTATCACATGCACTGGCGGTAGCGGAAGTGATGTCGGCGCAAGATATATTCATCGGCGTGAATGCTGTTGATTATTCCGGTTATCCAGATTGCCGCCCTGCGTTTATCAGTGCTTATGAAAAAATGGCGAATCTGGCAACAAAGGCTGGTGTTGAAGGTAAGCGATTAAGCATTCATACACCGTTAATCGACAAGAGCAAGGCTGATATTATTCGTAGCGGGCATAAGCTGGGGCTGGATTACGCAGTGACAGTATCTTGCTATCAGGCGAATGCGCAGGGGGAAGCCTGCGGGAATTGTGATTCCTGTCAGTTGCGGCTAAAAGGTTTCGAAGACGTAGGTGTGCCAGACCCAACGCGTTACTTTTAAGCCTAAAAAACATCCGCTACCTCGTGGGAAAAATATTGTTTTTCGGTACAACTCCATGTATGATTCGCGCCTCTTGAAAGGGAATACTTGAGAAATATGGGCCGTTAGCTCAGTTGGTAGAGCACCGGACTTTTAATCCGATGGTCGAGCGTTCAAGTCGCTCACGGCCCACCATATAAACTGCTACTTAGGCTGTAGCAACAAAAAAGCCCCGAACATTGTTCGGGGCTTTTTTGTTTCAGGTATAACTTTTAGATATAAATTTCAGACATAAAACCAGAAGTTTATATTACGTTACATGCCTGATATGACTTCCCTGACACTACTTCCTCTGGCTCGGACCATTCATTTCCAGACCATTACTCATGTAGGTGTGGAAGTACTCAAGTGCTTTGTATTCATCACTCTGAGCTTTAAATGGTTTAGCGCGTACTTGCTTGTTACAGCCGCCATAACGACGGTGCATGGTGCCCATGCCCGCCCATTTATTACGATAAACTGGGAAGCCTGATGCATGACCATAAGCAGGGCTTAAGATGTCAGCACGGATTTTGCTACCAGAGTAATAGTAGTGGCAATCAGCGCAAGACATGTTTAGCTGCCCGCGTTTTGCCCAAAAATGCTTTTTACCGCGATTGTAAATAGCAACTGCTTTTGCATCGTTAGGCACTTTCACGCTGACTTTATGCCCACGTGACAGTGATGCTATGTAAGAGCTGATGTGAGCAATAGTGCCTTTTTTCCACTTTAGCTTTTTTTCGCCATTATCAGTGCGGCATTTGTTGATAGCGCCTTCCATAGTAACAACGTCGCCGCTGTTAGAGTCAAAATAAGGATAATTTTGTTTTATGCCTTTTTTGTAGTTAGGAAAACAATCTGCATAACCTTTACCGTTAGCAAATTTTGTGTTGAATGCTTCTTCGCCGTTATCGATTGCGATTTGGTATGAAGGGAATTCTTCAAACGCTTCCCACTGTTCACGTGAAGCGGCATCCACGGCGTATACGCCATTTATGAAATCATTCTTCGGTACATTCGGGAATTTCTTCGTGAAGTACGAGCGGAATGCCTTTAAATCATCATCTGGTGTTGCCTGTGCTGCAAACGGTGTTGCAGCAATAAGCAAAATAGATAATGCGGTAGCAATTTTTTTCATGGTTCACCTTTGTATGTTATGCCAAAAATAATTTTTATAATTATTTCATTTTGGCTTCGGTTGAGTCACTCTTGCCAGTGTTATCCACCCAGCTTATCTTTATCGTATCACCTGATTTAGCACCAGAGAACGCAAAAGAAAGGAATGGGTTTTTGGAGATAGTGCCATTCCATTGGGCATTTAACACAGTTTTTCCACCGCTTTCGCAGTTGACTTCCTGTATGAAGTGGGCAGGAATTAACTTACCTGTTTTTTTGTTTTTGCGAAGACCTGTCTCCATCGAGTGGTTGATTAAGCATTTTACTTTTGCTTTGCCACCCTTGACCTTAGCGCGTATTTTTATTGATGATTTAGCCATCTTATTTAACCTCTTTAACTTGTCGCTTAATTTAGTGCCTAACCGCCGCAACCACCGATGGTGACTTTGACGTTTTTGGAAGTGCTATACAGTTTGCCGCCGGCTTTTACAACAGCGGTAACATCAGACGTTTTACCCATTTTTATACGGGTAGAAATAACACCTTTTGTATTTGCACCAAGGTTAAAAGTTGCTGCTAAGGGCATCACGTTTTTTGCAACGATGATGCTGATAGCTTCAGTGTTAGCAATTTTGCTGGTAACGGTGATAGGAACTACCGCACCATTTTCAGCAATATCGGGTGCCTTCAGTTTGATGTCGCCACTTTTTGTGGTGTCTGAACTTCCCAATGAAGCTTTCAGCGCAGCATTTGCGTCTTTTGCTTCAAATGCGGCTTTAGGCCATGCAGCTAAAGCTGCTTTTGGCGTTAATAGACCAGCACTAATGGCAATGCCCGTTGCGCCTGCTGCAAAAGTGCCTTTGAGTAATACTCTTCGATTATGATTCATCTAGTCGTACCTTTTGACTTTTATTATAGTGTGTAAATAAATTTAGTTACCAGATCAATTTCGCTACCGGACAGCACTGCGTGCGGACCGAAGGGAACCATTATGGTATTCGGGTTATTGGTGCGAGCATCGCTAATTTGAGCACGAAGTTTTTCGTAGTCAGGGAAACGCGCTTTCATCGCAACCAGTGGTGGTCCAATATTACCTGCCAGTGAGCCACCTTCAATTTGGTGGCAAGCTAGGCAATTGCCTTTTTTTCTGTTAAATGCCAGTTCTTTACCTTTTTCTAAATCAGCACCTTCATCTGCACTGGCAATGCCAGGGGCGAATCCGAGACAACTAATCAGGGTAACGATTGACGCAGTAGTAGTTATATGTGCGGTTAGCCGCATTCTTATTTCCTCCTATTTAGTGTTTATTTTAATTGTTGCAGAGGCATTGCTTAAGTCTAATTATTCTTAACCTTGCTAATAATTAAATTTAAACGCCCCAGTACAACGTAGTAATTGCAGGAATATATTCATAATTGAATAGGGGTCTAAGCATACTCCCTGAGCGAGATAAGGCAAGGCTTTTGTTGAAAAAAACAAAAGAAGTTAGTCAGTCAAAATGGCAGTATGTTGTTTTGTTTTGAAAATAAAACATTTTTAATGTTGCATTACATTTTTGAGAGCATCTTTTGCTGCTTCTAGTCGGTGTTTTGTCGACTTGCTTATACCTTCCTGATGCAGTGCGTTATTGTACTGTTGTATCGCCAGTTCAATATAACCCTGGCGTGCATATTGATTGCCAGTGGATTCAAGCGCAGCAGCGATTTGCCCATTTGCGTAATAAGCTTTTGCCAGAGCTTCGTAGATGATGCCGAAGTCGTCTATCTGTAGCTGATTTTTTAATAAGGGGATGCTTTTGTCTGGCATGTTGTTATTGTTTAACGCTTTAACCAGTGCCATGGTGGCGGGTAAGTAGCCAGGGTATAACTTGGCCAATGCGTTTAATACTTTTAAAGCTTTTTTGTTGGCACCTTTGTTGGTATACGCTTCCGCAAGTGCAAGTTTTATCCAGGGATGCTGATGCTGCTTTGAGAGTTTATTTAAAATTTTGATTGCAAGAGATGACTTTTGTGCGCGCATTGCGGCGAGTGCTTTTTGGTATTGTCCGACAAGTCCTGCACCAACAAGATTGTCATCGAGGTAATATTCGGGGTGGTGACTCAGCATAATAATTAAACGAGCTTTGGTGAGTTGGAAATCCAGATTGTCTTTTGGTAAATGGCTATTTTTTTTATCGAGACGGTTTTTTGCCTCAGAAACACGGTTGACACCTAATGGATGGGTGCGTAAATATTCAATGCCACCTTCCGGACTGTTGTCGAGCAGAATCTCAAAAAATTCGACCATGCCTTGCGGGTTAATACCGGTATCACCAAGAATGCCAATGCCAACGCGGTCAGCTTCGTACTCATTACTGCGAGTGAAGTTGATGGATGATTGCTGACTGCTGGCAATGCCAGTCATTAGAATTGCCTGACCTGCTTGCGGGTCTTGTGTGCCAATTAGAATGGCGGCTAATAAAGTAGCGATGGTTAGTGCCGTGGATTGCCCAGAATTATCAAAAGCGCGAGCCAAATGACGTTGTGAGACGTGAGCAATTTCGTGTGCGAGTACGCTGGCAAGCTGACTTTCATTTTTTGCTTCCAAAATAAGCTGTGTATGTATGCCAATGTAAGCAGCAGGGCCAGCAAAGGCGTTGATGGTCGGTGCTTTGATAATGAAAAAATGGAACGTATCACCGGCGGCATCAGAGTGTGATGCCAGTCGTTGACCAAGGCTACTTAGGTAATAATTTATTTGTAAGTCTTCAATGAAAACTAAATTTGCGCGTAGTGAGCGATAAAAAGCTAAACCAAATTGCTGTTCATCTTTGCGACTAAAATTATCCAGTGTGGGATCACCCAACGTTGGCAAGGCAGCAGAGACCGTCGTTATTGAAGCGATAGCCATGATTGTCGTTAAAACTGTGTTACAAGTGAATTGTTTTAGGAATGATTTTGTTGTTGAAGTTATTAGCATTTTATTTGTGAAATTATAGCGCTAGCTGTATTGCTGCATTACATTGTTGCCTGTGTAGTTTATCAAGTTAAATTTTCTGACCATTGATATTGTTCATAATAGTAATGCTGTTTTAGGAAGCATAGCAAAATCTTAATAAATATTAAGCTGTAAGTAGATTGACATGAGGTAATTCCTGAGCTATTTAAATAGTAAATGGGATGAAAATGTACTTTTAAATTTTTAAGTAATTTAATTTTAGAGCCATTATTTAGGCTTTACGTTCCTGCCGCTGGAGGTAAATATAATGATAAAAATAAATAAATCACTGTTAGCAATGGCTGTTTCGAGCATATTGGCATCACCAGTAATTAATGCAACCAACGGATATTTTGCGCACGGCTACAGTACAAAAGAAAAAGGTCTTGCTGGCGCGGGCACTGCTTATTCTCAGGATGCTATGGCGGCTGCGAATAATCCAGCGGGTATGGCGTTTGTCGGTAGCCGTATGGATATTGGTGCGGCTTTATTTAGTCCTTCACCACGTAGCTATAAGGTGACTGGTAACCCCGTGGCACCAGGCGGGGATCCTAATGCAGGTGGTGACCCTAATGCACCATTTGGTAGTTTTTTGAATGCAGCACCGGGCGAAGCAGTAGAAAGTGACAGTGATTTTTTCCTTATCCCGCATTTTGCTTATAATCATCAGTTGGCTAATGACAGCACGGTTGGTCTTTCTGTTTATGGTAACGGTGGTATGAATACTAACTATCAGGCATCGGATACACCGGGAGGCGCTGGTCTTTTTGGTGATGGTGATGTTGGTGTTAACTTGATGCAGTTATTTTTTAATATAAGTTATTCTAAAAAATTAAATGATAAACACGCTGTTGGTGCTAGTTTAGTTCTAGCCGGTCAGCGTTTTGCTGCAAAAGGCATTGGGTCTTTTGCGCCTATCTCTTCAGGCCCTGAAAATTTAGCAGGTAATAGAAACTCATACTCGTATGGTGCGGGTGTTAAGTTAGGCTACCAAGGTGAAGTCGCGAAAGGCATTCGTGTTGGTGTGGCTTATCAATCAAAAATAAGCATGTCTGAGTTTGACGAATACAAAGGTTTGTTTGCTGAAGGTGGTGATTTTGATATTCCAGAAACTTATAATATTGGTGTGTCATTTGATGTGGGTTCTTCAGGCGTGATTGTTGCCGATGTGCAGCGAATTAACTATTCAGGCATCGCCGCAATTGCAAACCCTGTTTCTAATGCTATAGGACCTGCTGCATCATGTGTACCTGCAGGTTTTGGTCCTGATCCAGGTGCTGTTGGCGCAGGTTGTTTAGGTGGTTCTAATGGCGCTGGTTTTGGCTGGGAAGATATGACAATCTACAAACTTGGTTACCAGCATGATATAAATGACAAACATACCGTTCGTTTTGGTTATAGTTTTACAGACCAGCCAATTCCTGAATCTGAAACCATGTTTAACATACTTGCGCCAGCCGTTATTGAGCAGCATTTTACAGCGGGCTGGACGATGAAAATAGGTACAGATCAGGAGCTTAATATCGCTGGCATGTATGCGCCGAGCAACTCTGTGAAAGGTCAAAATCCTGCTGACGCAGGCGCAGCAAATGGCGGTACACGAATCGAAATTGAAATGGCTCAGTGGGAAGTTCAAGCGGGTTGGGCCTGGAAGTACTGATTTATTTTTTTCGATACAAAATAAAAAAGACTCCATTTGGAGTCTTTTTTTTACATATTTTTAAGTGGTAAGATGTGCAGTATAAGTTAAGGTGAATACCCGTAATAGAATCGAGTATTCACTGTATAAGTATATTATAAAATATTGATTCCAATAATTATTTATCAACATATTTACCAAAAAGCTTGCATAACATGCGGCTTTTATTTACATTGTCGAACCTCGTTTATTAAAAGTGGGTGAGACGAGGTTAAATGAAAATAAATTTGGGTAATACCGGAGAAAATAGCATGATAAAAATTAGTACTAAAATGCTTGTGGTTACAGCAGCTGTAATCAGCATGGCATCAATGGTGGCAAATGCCGCTGGGGAGATGAAGCCATTTGTTTTAGGTTCAACAGCTACAGGTGCTGTTGCAGATAAAGTAGATGATGTTAAAAAATCTTTAACAGATAATGGTTTTGAAGTGGTTGGTGAGTATTCACCTTACGAAACAGCGCATATCATAATTGTTACTAATAATGCTTTGAAAAAAGCGGCGGGTTCTCATGAGCGGGCAGGTTATGCTGCGGGCCAACGTGTTGCAATTACAAAAGTTGGCGGTCAGCTACAAATTACTTATACAAACCCAGCTTATATGGCAGCTGCTTACCACGTGACAGGGGATATATCTTCTGTGGCAACGGCATTAAAAACCGCTTTAGGCTCAATTAAAGAGTACGGTCCTGCAGAAGGTCTGGATGCTGATGACCTTGAAGGTTACCACTATACTTTTGGTATGGAGTATTTTGATGAGCCTTATGATCTAGCTGAATATGATAGTTATGAAGAAGCTGTTGCTGCTGTTGAAAAAGGTCTGGCAGCACAGGCGGGCGGTGCAACCAAAGTTTATCGCATTGATGTGCCAGGTAAAAAGCAGACATTATTTGGTGTTGCTTTATCCTCTGGAGCAACGGGCAACAAATACATGGATGATACTTTTATCATGTCAGAAATTGATTTCAAAGATGTGCGCTCTACTGCGCATCTACCGTATGAAATTTTGGTAACAGAAGAAACAATTGAAGCATTGCATGCGCGTTTTCGTATCGCGGTGAATTTTCCAGATTTAAGCATGATGGGTGATAACAGCTTTATGAATATTATGCCGTCACCTGATGCAATTAAAACATCGCTGATACAAACGGCTGGTGGCACGGAAGAAGAGTTTTAATTTAACTTTTAAAATTTTGTGAAAAATCCTGGCTTGTCCAGGATTTTTTTTGCTTAAGGGCACCTCTGTTAATTGTACTACTGAATAAAAAATATGCGGCTAATGGCTTGTATAGGTACCTCTAAATTTTTCGTGAAATTTTCTGGATAAGTGTTTAAAATATGCGGTTCGCCTGCCAGGCGAAGGTTTTGCAAGCCTGTGTGAAAAGCCTGTGAAAATATTATGATTTATAAGATATTTTGCGGGTATTTTTAAAAGCACAGTATAATAAAATTTATCAATAATAGAGAGATAGAAACAGTAGTGGAATTAACTGGCGCAGAGGTTATTATTGAATGCCTGAAAGCAGAGGGTGTTGATTTTGTATTTGGTTATCCCGGCGGCGCGGTACTGCATATTTACGATGCTTTTTATAAGCAGGAAGATGTGCAGCATATTCTTGTACGCCATGAGCAGGGCGCAACACATGCTGCCGATGGTTACGCGCGAGCAACGGGCAAAGCCGGCGTAGTGCTGGTTACTTCAGGTCCTGGCGCAACTAACGCAGTAACCGGCATCGCCACTGCGTATATGGACTCTATTCCAATGATTGTCATTACCGGTCAGGTGCCTAAACATTTAATCGGTAATGATGCTTTTCAGGAAGTGGACTCTGTTGGCATTACGCGGCCGATTGTTAAACACAATTTTTTGATCAACGATGTAAACGATATTGCGGACACCTTCAAAAAAGCATTTTATGTTGCAACAACAGGTCGACCTGGGCCGGTCGTTATTGATATACCTAAAGATATTACGGCAGAAAAAGTTGCGTTTGAGTACCCTGCTGAAATTGAGATGCGCTCATACAAACCAAACACTGAAAATTTTAGCGGTGATATTAAAGCCGCGATTGAGCTAATCAAATCAGCGAAAAGACCAATGATTTACACCGGTGGCGGCGTTATTATCGGCAACGGTTCTGAACAATTACGCACATTTGTTCGCACCTTAGGTTATCCCATCACACAGACATTGATGGGTTTGGGGGCCTTTCCCGCGAGCGACCCACTATCCGTCGGTATGTTGGGCATGCACGGTACTTATGAAGCCAATATGGGCATGCACCATTGTGATGTGTTGATTGCGATTGGCGCACGATTTGATGATCGCGTGACTGGCGCGTTAGAAAAATTCTGTCCAGAAGCAAAAATTATTCACATTGATGTTGATCCCGCATCAATATCAAAAAATGTGAAAGTTGATGTTGCTATTGTTGGTGAAGTTGTGCCGGTGCTCAATGAAATTAATGCAGCCATCGCACAATCTTCTGAAGGTTTTCAAAAAGCCGCAGTGGAAAAATGGTGGGAGCAGATAAACGAATGGCGCGCGCAAGACTGTCTTAAATATGATCGTGCCAGTGAAATCATCAAACCACAATTTGTACTGGAAGAATTGCACAAAATAACTAACGGTGATGCTTTTATTACTTCCGATGTTGGTCAACATCAAATGTTTACTGCGCAATATTATGGTTTCGATAAACCACGTCGCTGGATTAATTCGGGTGGTCTGGGCACTATGGGTTTTGGTTTGCCAGCAGCCATGGGTGTGCAGCTTGCTTATCCTGACGAAACGGTTGCCTGTATTACCGGTGAATCGAGTGTTCAAATGTGTCTACAGGAGTTATCAACCTGCAAACAATATGGTCTGCCGCTAAAAATTATTAATTTAAATAATGGTTACATGGGCATGGTACGACAGTGGCAGGAATTTTTTTACGAGAAACGTTACGCCATGTCGTATTTTGATGCACTGCCAGATTTTGTAGCGCTGGCAGAAAGTTATGGTCATGTCGGTATTAAAGTAGAAAAAACTGCCGATGTTCGCCCTGCACTGGAAGAAGCATTTAAACAGAAAGACAGTCTGGTGTTCCTTGATTTTATTACCGACCGTGAAGAAAACGTCTATCCGATGATTCCGACTGGCGGCGGTCTTAACGAAATGATTTTGGTGTAGCGGCGTGGTATACGAAGTCGATAATAGTGAAGCGGTTGAAATGAAACATATCATATCCATATTGCTGGAAAATGAAGCGGGTGCGTTGTCGCGCGTTGCCGGTTTATTTTCTGCGCGAGCTTATAATATTGAATCATTAACCGTTGCACCCACAGATGATCCTTCTTTATCACGAATGACCGTGGTCACTACCGGTACAGATGATATTGTTGAACAGGTTTGCAAGCAGCTCAATAAACTTATTGATGTCGTCAAACTGGTAAACTTAACGGATGATGTCCATGTCGAACGTGAGCTGATTCTCATCAAATTAATAGCGGAAGATGAGCAACGCGATGAAGTAAAACGCATCGTGGATATTTTTCACGGTCACGTTATTGATATGACGGACACCACTTACACTATTGAAGTGACCGGTGACAGCGAAAAAATTGATGCCATATTAAAAGCATTAGCGCACATCACCATGCTGGAAGTTGTGCGGTCGGGGCAGTTGGGTATGGGGCGCGGCGACAAAGGGTTTGTTTAAAGCTCTCAATTAAACACAGTGTTGTTAGCAACGATACAAAAAATTTTAAATTAAAACATTTACGGATTAAGTAACAATGAATATTTATTACGATAAAGATTGCGATCTTTCTATCATCAAAAGCAAAAAAGTTTGCATCATCGGTTATGGCTCACAAGGTCATGCACATGCCAATAATTTACAGGATTCTGGCGCAGAGGTTTGTGTTGGTTTGCGTGAAGGCTCTTCTTCTGCAGCAAAAGCAGAAGGTGCAGGCATTGCGGTTAAGTCAATCGAAGAAGGTGTTGCCTGGGCAGATGTTGTTATGGTTTTAGCGCCGGATGAAAATCAGGCAGCAATTTATAAAGACCAGATTGAGCCAAATATAAAACAAGGTGCAGCGATGGCATTCGCACATGGTTTTAATATTCATTTTGAAGCGATTACACCACGTGCTGATTTAGACGTTATTATGATAGCGCCAAAAGCACCGGGTCACACCGTTCGCAGTGAATTTGTTAACGGCGCTGGCATTCCTGATTTGATTGCAGTAAAGCAAGACGCATCAGGCAACGCAAAATCAATCGCATTATCTTATGCTTCAGCGATTGGTGGTGGTCGTACCGCTATTATCGAAACCACTTTCCGTGAAGAAACAGAAACAGATCTATTCGGCGAGCAAGCCGTATTATGTGGCGGCACCACTGCATTGGTACAAGCAGGTTTTGAAACATTAGTAGAAGCCGGTTATGCCCCAGAAATGGCGTACTTTGAATGTTTGCACGAACTGAAATTGATTGTTGATTTAATGTATCAGGGCGGCATTGCGGATATGCGTTACTCAATTTCAAACACAGCAGAGTATGGCGATGTGTCGCGCGGTCCTCGTGTTGTGAATGAAAATACCAAAGCAGAAATGAAGAAAATTCTCGAAGAAATTCAAAGCGGCAAGTTCGCCAAAGAGTTTATTGATGAAATGCATTCCGGTGCAAAAAATCTTAACGCACTACGTAAAAAAGGTAGCGAGCACCAAATCGAAAAAGTCGGTGCAGAACTACGTTCAATGATGCCATGGATTAAAGCTAATAAAATTGTTGATAAAAGTAAAAATTAATAATAGCCACTAATATCGGCAGCTAATATTAAAAAATTGGTTAATAAAGAAAGGGCTGTATGGTCCTTTTTTTATATCCAAGGATGGATGATATATAGCAAAGAGCCAAGGACGGCGGTGCGAATATTTCAGTAAAGTCAAAAATAATTTTTCCGAAAATGCACGCGAATAAACGCAAATAGGAATTTTTTTGTAGGTCGGGCACTGCCCGACAGAACATACTCGTTCTTTTACGCAATGTTGAGCAATGCTCAACCTACATTCTTTAATACGTTTTTTATTTGCGTTTATTCGCGTGCATTTGCGGAAGAACAAAAATTTTTTTAAAGTTAGACGACTCCGCAAGACTAGGCTATCCTTACCCTATGGAAACACCTCAAAACAAACCCATCAAAAAACGCGGTCGTGGTATTTATCTGCTGCCCAACTTAATTACCACCGCTGCATTATTTGCCGGTTTTTACGGCATTGTCGCTGCAACACAAGATAAGTTCGAGCAAGCTTGCGTAGCAATTTTTATAGCGATGATTTTGGATGCACTTGATGGTCGTGTGGCACGTATGACCAATACCTCCACCGAGTTCGGCGCAGAATATGATAGTTTGGCTGATATGAGTTCATTCGGTCTGGCACCTGCATTAGTTATGTATGAATGGTCTTTGTCTTCGTTAGTGAATGTTGGCTGGCATTGGGGAAAGTTAGGTTGGCTGGCAGCATTTTTATATGTTGCATCAGGTGCATTGCGATTGGCTCGCTTTAATGTCAAAGCAAGCAATACCGATAAGCGCTATTTTCAAGGACTACCAAGCCCAGCCGCTGCGGCAGTGGTTGTTGGATTTGTTTGGGCGTGCTTTGATAACAATATAAATGGTGAAGATGTTGCTATGATTGCATTGCCTATTATTGTGTTTGCCGGTTTGATGATGGTTAGCAATGTATCGTATTACAGCTTCAAAGACATCGACTTTCATAACAAAGTCCCCTTTATGGCAATGCTGGTTGTGCTGATGATATTTGTGTTTGCCGCGATTGATCCACCAATTGCTGTGTTTGGTTGTTTTATGATTTACGCGTTGTCTGGTCCGGTGATTAGTATTTTGCGGCGTTTTAGAAAGCGCGGGCGAGTGGAAAGTTAGAAAAGAATTTTTTGCCGCGAATTAGGGCAAATGTTTGTTTTTTAGTTGTATATTCCTCGACTTATCGCTATAGTTATTCTAGATATGAATTATTTCTCACCACAAGCTGATTTTTCCGATGGGCGCGCTCTAGCGTCTACGTTGGCTGTGGCGTTTCAACCAAGCTTTTTATTGCCACTACTTGGTTCTTTACTTCTCCTCCTGCCTTAGGGCAATTTATGATTCCTGGCGAGGAGAGTACGCGCTCAAACTATTTATATCCAGAAAAATTTTGATTTGAAGGTCAAGTCATGAGTAATGAATCTATAAAACAAAGTAAAGCCAAACCAGAGCAGTTAATAATATTTGATACAACCTTGCGTGATGGTGAGCAAAGCCCCGGCGCTTCCATGACCAAAGATGAAAAAGTGCGCATTGCAAAAGCATTGGAAAAAATGCGCGTTGATATTATCGAAGCGGGTTTTCCTATTGCCAGCCCCGGTGATTTTGAATCCGTCAAAGCCGTTGCCTCAGTGATAAAAAATAGCACTGTTTGTGGTTTAGCGCGCGCGCTGGAAAAAGACATCGTGCGCGCAGGTGAAGCATTAAAACCAGCGGTTTCGTCACGTATTCATACTTTTATCGCAACGTCGCCCATCCACATGAAAATGAAACTGCGTATGCAGCCGGATGAAGTATTGGCGCAGGCAGTGGCTTCGGTAAAGATAGCGAAAAAATTTACTGATAATGTTGAGTTTTCCCCAGAAGATGCGGGTCGTTCAGACAGCGATTTTTTATGCCGTATTATTGAAGCGGTAATTGATGCCGGTGCTACTACCATTAATATTCCTGACACGGTGGGCTATAACATTCCGCATCAGTTTGGCGAATTAATTGGCACTTTGATAGAGCGTATTCCCAATTCAGATAAAGCTATTTTCTCAGTGCATTGTCATAATGACTTAGGTTTGGCAGTGGGTAATTCGTTGGCATCGATATTAAATGGCGCGCGGCAAGTTGAATGTACTATTAATGGTTTGGGTGAGCGTGCAGGAAATGCCTCGTTAGAAGAAGTGGTGATGGCAGTACGCACACGGCAAGATGTTTTTGGCTGTGATACTAATCTGGATACCACACAAATCGTGCCATGCTCGAAGCTGGTTTCAGGCATTACGGGTTTTCCAGTGCAGCCCAATAAAGCCATTGTCGGTGTTAATGCGTTTGCACATGAATCAGGCATTCATCAGGATGGTATTTTGAAGAGCCGTGAGACTTACGAAATCATGCGCGCTCAGGATGTTGGCTGGTCGAATAATCGCATGGTGCTGGGAAAGCACTCTGGGCGCAATGCGTTTAAAAGTCGCTTAAAAGAATTGAATATCGATTTTTCTTCCGAGCAGGAATTAAACGAAGCCTTTTCTCGATTCAAAGATTTAGCCGATAAAAAACACGAAATTTTTGATGAAGATTTACGCGCATTGGTTGCTGATACTAACTGGGCAATCGAAAACGAACATTATAAATTAGTGAGCTTACGTGTTTGCTCGGAAACGGGTGAGACACCTACAGCATCAATGGTGCTGGAAATTGGCGGTAAAGAAATTTCCGCCAATGCTAGCGGTGGTGGTCAGGTAGACGCATCGTTTCGAGCGATTGAAAGTGTGGTAAACAGTGAGGCGCAATTGCAGCTTTATTCTGTCAACAACATTACCAGCGGCACTGATGCACAAGGTGAAGTAACGGTACGGCTGGAAAAAGCTGGGCGAATTGTTAGCGGGCAGGGTGCTGATACGGACATCGTAATTGCTTCTGCCAATGCGTATATTAATGCGTTGAATAAACTTGAAAAAACCGATGCACGCGAACATCCGCAATTGGGTGATGTATGATCTGCTAATGATTTGTAGTATGAATCGGTATTTATTTCTGAGATACGCTGTAAATACATCCCTGTACGCTCAACTGTCGCATCTATGCGACAGATGGTTACAGAAATAAATACCGAATCAGTTCGGCTTTTTGGTTCCCTAAATTCTGCATTTCTATGAAATGCTCGGGTTAATAAAACGGCGATAATTTATGGTAAATGAAACAACAACACTGGATGAAAATACACGTCGCTATTATTTAAAAGCGATGGGTATACAGTGTTGGCAATTACTTGATGTGCAACATGAAGTTGAAAATCAAAGTGACGTTTTAATAGGTGGAGACAGCGACTATAAAGACAGCGATTATAAAAATAACGACTATAAAGATAATAGCAAAGATGTTGCTATTACAGATTATTCGCAAATAGAAAATGCCATTCAGCAATGTACAAAATGTTCACTTCATAAAACGCGGAAACAAACGGTGCATAAACAAGCAGCAGGTTGCGGAAATCAATCAGCAGATTTGATGCTGGTGATGTTGTCGCCCCCCAGTGTTGATGAAGCCAATACGTTATTAAGTAAAATGCTGGCAGCCATTAACATAAATATTAACGATATTTATCTTTCATCATTATTAAAATGTAGTGTGCCAGAAAATTATGTGGTTGCAGAAAAAGAAATACAGGCGTGCAATGATTTTTTAGTGCAGCAAATTAAATTTATCCAGCCAAAAATTATAGTTGTACTGGGCGAAGAAGCTGCGTGTTGGTTATTGCAGAAAAATTTATCGATGGATGACTTTCGTGCAGCAAATAACGAAATTAAACATCAGATAACATCCGTGCCGGTATTCATTAGTTATTCACCGGAAGAACTTTTGCAGCAGGCAGAAAATAAACGCAAAGCCTGGTCGGATTTACAGCAACTACAGAAATCATTAAATAGTAAAATGTAAAATCATGGCGGTTAATTTTCAAAACATGAATGAAGAAATGAGTGCGTTGGTTGATATCCGCACCATGAATTCTTTTGACTTGAAACAGGTAATAGTTGTTGAAGAAAAAGCCTACCCGCATCCCTGGACGCTGGGCATTTTCCGCGACTGTTTGCGTGTTGGTTATAATTCCTGGGTGATGACGCTGGATCAACAGGTTATTGCGTATGCTATTGTCATGTTATCGCCTGGTGAGGCGCACATTTTAAATATCTGCGTTGACCCTGAATATCAGGCAAAAGGATTGGGTCGACATCTACTGCGACATTTAATCAAAAAAATAAATCAAACCGACATCGATATGGTTTTGCTTGAAGTGCGCCGTTCAAATGCCAATGCACAATTATTATATCAATCCGAAGGTTTTCACGAACTGGGTGTGCGCAAAGCATATTACCCTGCAAAAGAGGGTCGTGAAGATGCGATTATTCTGGCGAAATATTTAGCACATCAATAAACCTGAAAAATCAGCTCTCTATATATAATATTCTGGGTAGGGGCTGCAATTAGTGATATATTAAACTATATATATTGTATGCGGTGATATAGAAAAATAGATTATTATGTCATATTTAAACGATCAAATACTCAAAAATCTTAAAAAGGCGAGAAAAGCTAAGGGGCTTAGTCAGCGTGAGTTAAGTACGAAGTCGGGGGTGCCACAAAGCCATATCTCAAAGATTGAGAATGGGGCAGTTGATTTACGTGTGTCTAGTCTTGTTGCACTTGCTCGAACGCTTGATCTTGAGCTGGAGCTTGTACCTAGAAAAACTGTTCCAGCCGTGCAATCTATTGTGCGCAATACGCTTGCTCATTCTAAATTAGAAAGCATAACTCAAGCATTGCCAGCTTATAGCTTAGATGATGAGGTGGATGATGAGTGATGTGTCGACCTTAAATGTTCTTCTTTACGGTAAGTTAATTGGAACGATTACGGATGTTGGTGGTGATCGATCATTATTTGCTTTTACGCAAGAGTATATTGAAGATAGTAAACGCCCAATATTAAGTCTTGGTTTTAAGGACACATTAGGTGGCTTAATAACTGATTTCAATCCAACGCAAACTAAACTCATTCCGTTTTTTTCTAATCTCCTGCCTGAAGGTGAAATGCGAAATTATCTGGGAGAGCGTGCAGGCGTAAACCCTGATCGAGAATTCTTTTTGCTTTGGGTGTTAGGACAAGATTTATCTGGAGCAGTAACCGTTGAACCTGCGGAGGGTGAAACATTACCCGCAAAAGTAAATGAGGTAACAGATGATGAACAATCTCAAAAAGAGGGAGCGTTACGTTTTTCATTGGCTGGTGTGCAATTAAAATTTTCAGGTGTAAAGAATGCGTCTGGAGGTTTAACCATACCTGTGAGTGGGGCAGGAGGTTCATGGATTGTAAAACTTCCTTCTACTCGTTTTGAACATGTGCCTGAAAATGAATTCTCCATGATGGTGTTAGCAAGAAAGATAGGAATGGATGTTCCAGAAACCAGTTTGATCGATATACAAAATATTGAGAATATTCCAACGGGTATTAAAAAATTTGGAAACCAGGCTTTTGTTATCAAACGTTTTGACAGAAATAGCTTTGATGGAAGTGGTAGCGGCACACTTGTTCATATTGAAGATTTTGCACAAATCTTTGGTGTTAGACCTGTTGATAAATACAAAAAAGCAACAATGCGTCGTATTGCTAGTGTGATAGGTATTGAAGGGCAAGAAAATGATATAGAAGAATTTATTCGAAGATTGGTTTTTAATGTCCTGATTGGTAATGCAGACATGCATTTAAAAAACTGGTCCTTGACATATAAAGACCCGCAAACGCCTTCAATATCGCCAGCTTATGATTTTGTTTCGACTATTTCTTATATTAAAGATAATTCAATGGCTTTGAAAGTTAGTAGAAGTAATCGTTTTGATGCATTCTCAATGGATGAATTGTCTCATCTTGCCGCTAAAGCAAGATTGCCTGAAAAGCTGGTACTAGATACAGCAAGTGAGACCGTTGAGCGTTTTCATGATGTTTGGGCAAAAGAGAAGACTAATCTTGCATTAACAAATGATATGAAAGATGCAATTGATGAACATCTTAAGACGCTTCCTATAGTAAGCGGAAAAGAATAACTACGGGAACATTCTCTCGTGTAAAATGCCGTGCCTTTCCATGTGTATCGGTAGATAGGTATAAACTTAGGTACAAACCAGGATTTTAGGTGTATGGCTGATAGCAATTATTTTAATGAAATCAAGCGTCGAAGAACGTTTGCTATCATCTCTCACCCCGATGCGGGTAAAACCACGCTGACAGAAAAATTATTGCTGTTTGGTGGTGCCATTCAAATGGCGGGCACAGTAAAAGGCAGAAAGGCCGCACGTCACGCAACTTCTGACTGGATGGAGCTGGAAAAGCAACGCGGTATTTCTGTGACCTCATCAGTGATGCAATTTCCACATAAAGACTGCATCATAAATTTGCTGGACACGCCGGGACATGCCGATTTCTCCGAAGATACTTATCGAACATTAACCGCCGTGGATTCTGCGTTGATGGTCATCGATGCGGCAAAGGGCGTAGAAGATCGCACCATCAAATTGATGGAAGTGTGTCGCTTGCGCACCACACCGATTATTACCTTTGTTAATAAAATGGATCGTGAAGCGCGTGAGCCAATTGACATTCTCGATGAAATTGAAGACATCTTAAATATTAAATGCGCACCAATTACCTGGCCAATTGGCATGGGTAAAAACTTTAAAGGTGTATTTAATTTAGCAACGGATACTGTGCAATTTTTTAGCGCAACACATGGCGGAAAAATACAACAGGGTGATGTCATAGAAGGGTTGGATAATCCACAATTAGACGAAATTTTAGGGCACATGGCAGCTGATTTGCGTGAAGAAATTGAACTGGTGAAAGGCGCTAGCCATAAATTTGATTTGGCCGCGTATCAAAAAGGCGAACTAACGCCGGTGTTTTTTGGTTCGGGTATCAACAACTTTGGTGTTGGTGAATTGCTCAATGCACTCAATGATTTTGCGCCATCACCCAAAGGGCGCGAAACACAAAGCCGCGAAATAAAACCAGAAGAAGAAAAATTCACCGGTTTTGTTTTTAAGATTCAAGCAAACATGGATCCCGGGCATCGTGATCGTATAGCTTTTGTACGTATCTGCTCTGGTATTTACAAAAAAGGTATGAAAGTAAAACATGTGCGTTTAGGCAAGGATATTAAACTTGCTGATGCGGTAACTTTTATGGCTGCTGATCGTGAACAAGTTGAAACTGCTTATACTGGCGATATTATCGGCTTGCATAATCACGGCACGATGCGCATTGGCGATACTTTTAGCATGGGTGAAGACTTAGCTTTTACAGGCATTCCAAACTTTGCCCCAGAATTATTTCGTCGTGCACAATTGAAAGATCCACTGAAAATGAAAGCACTGCAAAAAGGCTTGATGCAATTATGTGAAGAAGGCGCAACGCAACTTTATCGTCCGCTGCATAACAATGATTTGATATTGGGCGCAGTTGGTGTGTTGCAGTTTGAAGTGGTGCAGCACCGTTTAATGCATGAATACAGTGTGGACTGTAATTTTGAAGCCGTTAACGTTACCACTGCACGCTGGGTTGAATGTAATGATGACAAAGAATTAGCAAAATTCAAAGCACGGCAAACAACAAATTTAGCGCTAGACCATGCGGGTGATTTAGCTTACATCGCACCAACGCGAGTGAATCTTGATATGACCATTGAGAAATGGCCAAAAATTAAATTCCTCTCAACGCGTGAACATGGGATTTATAATTAATTCCTTTCGCGAAAAAATTTAATATTCATAGATGAACGCAGATAACTGCTCCTGCGTTATTTTACTTACGGGCCTCCTGCCCTAAATCTGTGGAAAATTTAAAACTCTGCTTCTTCAACTTCACTATAAGCCTGCGCGCCGTGTGATCCAAGCAAGTCATCGTAACCCGGCCAGTTTTTATAGGCGGCTGTTGTTTCTGTGGTGATGGTGAGCACATCACTGCTATCTAAATCTTCCTCAAATGTTTTTTGTGCAGCGGCATAAATTAGTGTCAAATAATTTAAATAATTTTCAACCATGGTTTTGTCGCCAGTTGGACCGTGTCCCGGGACGTAAGTTTTTACATTGTTTTCAAGCATGGTTTTTATGGTTGCGATGCTGCCAGAAATTGTGCCGTCGGATGTTCGAGGAATGCGCTGCGTTAAAACATTATCACCAAGAAATATAACAGAATTTTCGACGACTTCAATCATAATATCCGCTGAAGTATGTGCGATTCCATAATGATGTATTTTAAATTGTGTGTCGCCAACTTTTATAATGTCATCATTTTTAACTGTGCTGTTAGGGCCGACAACAATAGTGCCTTTACTAGCACCTTCGGTCATACTATCCATTAATTCAACCCAACTTTCACCTTCACCGTTTTCTATTTCAGCTAACATTTTTTTATGACCATAAATTTTAACGTTTGGATAAGCCGCTTTAATCGATTGGTTTGCTAACCAATGATCGCCGTGAATGTGTGTGTTAAAGACTGCAACGATGTCTTGTCCGCTGATTTTTTTTATTTCAGTTAATACATTGTTACCAATCTGTAATGTTGAACCAGGGTCAATAACCACTAATCCTGCAGAAGTTTTTACAATGCCGGGGTTATTCATAAAGCCTTTATTTTGTGGGTTAGGCATTTCAAGTGGACCATGCATCACCCAGGTATTTTCTGCAATTTTTTCAAAAGCATAGGGAAAGTTGTCTGTGCTTGTGTCGGTTGTTAGCAGAGTTTTTGCTACCGGAGGACTAATTTGCGAAGTGGTTTTATCTGTTGTGTTATCGTTTGATGGTGAGCAAGCGTTTATTGTTAGTAGTGTAAATAATAAAGCTGCGGTTTTAATTGAAGTATGCATGTTTATGTTTTGATTTATATTGTGGTGCATAATTTTTCCCCTGTATGATTTTGTAATGATGAGGTTTTATCGAGTAATATTTTTTAATTTATCCGACATAATCTCATAACCAATATTTTGTAATTTTTTAATATTATTTTCCGGTACTTTTTCAATGTCTGGGTGACTGGCAATTGCTATTTCCAAACTTTTTTCTCTGAGTAAATGTAACATCGGATAGGGCGAGCGGTTGCTGAAATTACTGGCATCATTTTTGGTGCTGCCTTCAAAACAATAGTCTGGATGAAAACTAGCAATCTGGTAAGTGCCGCTGTAGTTTAAGTCATCCAGCAAGTGATTGGTAAAATCCAGCAGTTCAAGATAGTCATCGAACGTTTGATAAGCATCGGGATAAATTAGCAGACTGGTTTCTATGTTGTTTGATGCATCAAGCTTTGTAAAACTGTTTGCTAGTTGTTGTAAATGTTGTTCGAGTGAATTACCGCTGTTTATTATGTATTCAATGGTATTGTTCTGAAAGGGCTGTGCGGCGAAAGGGCAAAGGTTTAAGTCAATGACAATTGCCTTTATCCAGTTTTTTGTTTGCCGGATAACCGCTTGATTTGCGATGCCCATGTTTATAGCGTTAGTGAACCTGGTGTTGGTGAAACTAGTGCAGGTCGAGTTTCGCTAGCTCACTTAATATTTGTGTGATTAATGATTCACCCTGTGGTCCCATGCGTGTGCAAAGCTTATCGACATCGCGCTCGCCATCAACCATGTTTTTTAATACAGCGCTAAGGCTCGCCATGTCGCCACCAGCGTTGACCATTTGCTCGGCCATGCCTCCCAGTATTGTTAGCGAGTTTGTATTGCCACATCGTGCTTCATCAATTAAGCGGGCAAACATGGGTGCCGCCTTTGTGGCATCACCAGCAACCTGTTCTGTTTTTGGTAATGTCTCGGGGTCTTGCAGACCACGCAAAATACTGTCAATGATAACGGCGTCTTCATCATCAAGGTTATTAACCAGCGCCTGGTCGCGATTGCCATCAATGATTTTGTTGATTATATTGACTAAACCCTGCCAACCATTTTGTGCAGATTGCTGCAGTATAGGTTCTAAATGCGGCTTAAAATCTGGGTTATGAATGGTCTGTACTACCGCTAAAATTAAACTGCTGTGTGTTTGAATAATCTGTTCGGCTTTTTCAGGTGTTGGCATAATTCGAGTGCTGTGTGAGTTATTCGATGTTTGAGGATACCTTAAATTAAGTTGGCAGTCATTAGTTAGCCGTTATCAGTAAAAAAATATAAAAACCGACTTGATGCGTAGCGGTAATTTTTTAAAATTACTGCCAACTTTAAGCAGCTAAAGCTTTTTAATTTTGTCAGACTGTTCTTCAAACTGCTCGATTGATTTTGTCATTTCCGCTAAACGTTCGCGTTCTTTTTCAACAACGGCAGCGGGTGCTTTATCAACAAAGTTTTTGTTGACGAGTTTTGCTGTGGTTTTATCGACGTTTGCCTGCAATTTTCCGATTTCTTTTTTAAGTCGGGCAAGCTCTGCATCTTTGTTAATAAGACCGGCGAGCGGAATGAGTATTTTCATTTCGCCGACTAAAGCCGTGGCAGAGTCGGGTGCTTCTTCGTTATCTTTTAACCACTGGCTTTGTTCAATTTTTGCCAATGCTTCGATGAAAGGCTGGTTGTTCGCGTAAAGCGTTTTGTCGTTCTCGCTGGCGTTTTGTAGCAACAGTGATAATGGTTTGCCGGGAGGAATATCCATTTCTGAACGAATGCGGCGAACACCGCTAATAAAAATTTTCACCCACTCTAAATCAGTTTCTGCTTTTTCATCAATTTTACTGGCATCTGATTCGGGGTATGTCTGAATCATTATGCTGTCATCGGCGCGTGATTTTTTACCGGCAAGTGGTGCAACATGTTGCCAGCATTCTTCAGTGATAAAAGGAATGATAGGATGATTTAAACGTAACAGTGTTTCTAAAACGCGCACTAATGTTCGACGTGTGCCACGTTGTTCATTTGCCGGTGTTTTCTTGTTAAATAAAATTGGTTTTGATAATTCCAAATACCAGTCACAATAATCTTCCCAGACAAAAGCGTATAAATCTTGTGCGATTAAATCCAGTCGTGAATTTTCGCTGTGTTTTTCGATACGCGCTTCAATACGTTGCAGGCGCGAAATAATCCAGCGGTCAGCCAGCGATAAAACCACATCGGGATTATCGCTGCCATCGGCTAATAAACCAGCATCTTTATCTTCGGCCTGCATTAATACGTAACGTGTGGCATTCCAAATTTTGTTGCAGAAATTTCGGTAGCCTTCGATGCGTGATGGTGCGAACACAACATCGCGACCGGTGGTGGCGAGCGAGGCAAAAGTAAAACGCATGGCATCGGTGCCAAATGCGGGAATGCCATCGGGAAAATTTTTGCGTGTCAGTTTTTCGATGCGTTCAATCTGATGGGTTTGCATCACAGCGGTGGTGCGTTTTTCAACCAGCGCTTCCAGCTCAATGCCATCGATTACATCCATCGGGTCGAGTACGTTGCCTTTGGATTTCGACATTTTCTGACCTTCGGCATCGCGCACTAAACCGTGTACATAAACTTCACGGAATGGCACATCGCCCATGAATTTAAGCCCCATCATAATCATGCGCGCGACCCAGAAGAAAATAATATCAAAACCCGTGACCAGTACGTTGGTTGGATAATAGGTTTCTAGTTCCGGTGTTTTTTCTGGCCAGCCTAAAGTTGAAAATGGCCATAATGCAGAGGAGAACCAGGTGTCCAAAACATCTTCATCTTGTGTCAACGGGAAGTCGTCCGGCAGTTTATTTTTAGCGCGAATTTCTTCGACGTTATAACCCACGTAAACGTTACCGTGTTCGTCATACCAAGCGGGGATTCTGTGGCCCCACCAAATTTGACGCGAGATGCACCAGTCTTCGATATTGTTCATCCATTCAAAGTAGGTGTTTTTCCAGTTATCCGGGGTGAATTTTATGTCGCCGTTTTCTACCGCTTCGATTGCTGGTTTTGCGAGCGGCTCTACTTTAACGTACCATTGGTCAGTTAAATAAGGCTCAATCACGGCGTTGGAACGATCACCGCGCGGTACCATTAATTTATGGTCGGCAACTTTTTCTAACAAACCTTTGGCTTTTAGGTTAGCAATAATTTGTTTGCGCGCTTTGTAGCGATCTAAACCAATATAGGCTTCAGGAATAACGTTATGAATGTCGTCGTCATTGTTGCGAATGGCAGCGTCAACGGTGAAAATATTAATAAGTCCACCGTTGGGCAAATCGCGCACTTCGGTTTTGTGTTTGTGGCGTGTCCACACAAGGTAATCGTTGAAGTCGTGTGCGGGTGTAATTTTTACGCAGCCGGTACCAAATTCCGGATCAACGTGTTCATCAGCAATCACCGGAATTTTACGACCGGTGAGTGGCAGCTCTAAAAATTCGCCCAGTAAATAAGAGTAACGTTCATCGTTGGGATGAACGGCAACTGCACAATCACCCAGCATGGTTTCCGGGCGAGTGGTGGCGACAACAACATGGCCTGCGCCGTTACTACGAGGGTAGCGCATGTGCCACATGTGGCCTGATTCTTCGGTAGATAAAACTTCTAAATCAGAAACTGCCGTGTGTAAAATAGGGTCCCAGTTTACCAGTCGTTTGCCACGGTAAATTAAACCTTCTTCGTACAGGCGAACAAAAACTTCGGTAACAGCGTTCGACATGCCATCGTCCATAGTGAAACGTTCGCGTGACCAATCGAGTGATGCGCCCATGCGGCGAAGTTGTTTGGTAATAGTATTACCGGATTCTTGTTTCCACTCCCAAATTTTTTCGGTAAATTTTTCGCGACCGTAGTCGTGGCGGGTTTTGCCTTCGGCATTAATCAGTCGTTCAACGACCATTTGCGTAGCAATGCCTGCGTGATCGGTGCCTGCTTGCCACAAAGTATTGTGACCTTTCATGCGGTGGTAGCGCACCATGGAATCCATGATGGTGTCTTGAAAAGCGTGCCCCATGTGCAAACGTCCGGTGACGTTTGGTGGTGGAATCATAATGCAGAAATTTTCGCAATCGATTTCTTTGCTGCTGGTTTTTGTTTTGCTACCTTCACAGCGATGCTCGGCATTGAAATAGCCCTTGTTTTCCCAAGTTTCATACCATTTACTTTCGATGGCTTGTGGGTCGTAGGTCTTTCCCATTTCGGACATTGTTGTGGACTCGGTTAAGCCGTTAAAGCGGTAAGTTTAAAGCCTGGAATTATACAACATACGGTTAGTTAATGCCGCGTTTGAAGGCTGAGTTTTTGGCTCGAGAGACTTTGATATTTTCTCAAAACTTTGTGTTTTTACAGAGTATCCAGGTCAGCGTGATATGCGTCGAATAGTTTTTTCTGGTAATTTTTCTTCCAGAGCTTGTTGTATGAGAAAACGTAGTTGCTGCTCTAGGTCAGGCATTAGGTGTTTTACAACATCATTGATAATGGCTTCAAGTGTGTTTGATTCGCTAGTTGCTAAGGGTGTGCTTTGAGGGGGTTCAGCAGGGTCGCTAAAGTTATATTTGTCACTGACTGCCCTGCCGGTTGCACTGTTATCTTTCTGAGTTTGAGACAGATCGGCTGGTGTTGTAACTGTATCCGTATCTTTATTCTCAATAATATCATCAAGAATAGGAATACTTTTTGTATCATAGTCAGGCATAGCGTTTATGATTTTTATTTTTGCACATTTGAATTTATGTTGTTCGGTGTTTATTTATCGGGTAGTTATTTGGTAGCTTGCATCTTATCTAGTACGTATTGTGTAAGCAAACCAACAGGTCTTCCTGTAGCGCCTTTTTGCGAGCCACTTTTCCATGCAACGCCAGCAATGTCCAGATGCGCCCAGTGATATTTTTTGGTGAAACGTGCAAGGAAGCAGGCAGCGGTAATAGTACCGGCACCTTTGCCGCCAATATTTGCCATGTCGGCGAAGTTACTTTTTAGTTGTTCTTGATAATCATCCCATAAAGGTAACTGCCAGCAGCGGTCACCACTGTTTTGACCGGCAGATAATAAATCATTTGCCAGTGGATTATGGTTGCTGAGCAGACCCGCCGGGTGTGCGCCTAAAGCGACAACGCAAGCACCGGTTAATGTTGCAATATCAATCACAACATCGGGATTAAATTTTTCTGCGTAAGTCAAAGCATCACATAATATGAGTCGGCCTTCGGCATCGGTGTTTAAAATTTCGATGGTTTGTCCGGACATGCTGGTGACAATGTCGCCAGGGCGGCTGGCAATGCCATCGGGCATATTTTCAACAGTGGGGATGATGCCAACAAGATTGATTGGAAGTTGTAATTCAGCACAGGCACTAAGTACGCCGATAACACTGGCAGCACCGCACATGTCGTATTTCATTTCATCCATGCCTGCGCCAGGTTTCAGGCTGATGCCACCGGAGTCGAAGGTAACGCCTTTGCCGACAAAAACGATAGGAGCCTGTTTTTTGTTACCGGCGGAATATTTGATTGTGATAAGTTTTCCAGCTTGGCGGCTGCCTTTGGAAACCGATAGCAGGGAACCCATTCCCAGCTTTTCCATGTCTTTTTCTTCTAACACAGAAGTTTTAATGTTGCTGTGTTGGGTATCTAATTTGAGTGCCTGTTTTGCCAGATAATCTGGTGTGCAAATATTACCGGGCAGGTTGCCTAAATCTTTTGCCAAATGAATACCGGTGGAAATTGCCATGCCCTGACGTACTGCTTGTTCGCCTTGCATTAGTTGGCCGCGACCGTTGACGCTGAAAATAAATTTTCGCAAAGGTCGGCGAGTTTCTTCGGTTTTGGATTTTAGTTGATTGAATTTGTACAGATATTCGCTAATGGCTTCAATTGAATGCTGGATTTTCCAGTTAAGGTCTTTGCGTTTAACAGGTACTTCGGTGAGATAAGATGCAATTTCAGTCGCGCCACTTGCTTGCAGTCTTTTCACCATGTGGCTATTAATTTTGTAGAAAGTTTTAACGCTAATATCTTTTTCTTTGCCACAGCCAACCAGCAAAATGCGATCACATAAAGTGTTTTCAACATTATGCAGTAAAAGCATATTTCCCAGGTCACCTTCGATTTCACCGCGGCGCACCAGGTTGGAGATAAAACCATTACTGGCGCGGTCAATAATTTTTGCCGATGAAGAAAGTTTACGGGAAGCAAAAATCGGTATAACAACACAACCGATGCGCTGTTTTTCCGGGTTGCCACTTTTTACTGTATATTCCATGAGGTCTCCACAACTTGATTTGTTTTTATTGTTTTTATGTAAAGTTTTTATGACAGGGAGATTGTATGCAATTTAAGCAACAGGTGGTAGTGGAAATATGTGTTTTTTAAGGCATTTTTTTGTTAAGGGCACCTCTATTAATTGATTGCACCCTCTGGCTTTAAGCTCAGCTCAGAATCAAGGCGTACTTTTGAAGCCATGCCCACAGTTATAAGCATGGGGCCTGTCAAGAAAGTACAACGCAGAGTCTGGGCTGAGCTTAAAGCCCCGCAGGGCGTGACCTGAAGCATGCATCTGCGGCGTTATGAGCCTTGAAAATGGAATAACCATTATACTGCGACTCATGCCTTGCAGCTACATGCTTCAGGTCACGCAGAGGGTGTAATCAATTAATAGAGATGCCCTAATGCGCAAATTATTATAATTGGTAGAAGTTTTCAGGTTAAACTTTTGAAAACTTTGACGGCTACATACTGATGAAATTAACCATAATAGATAAATATATTGTAAAAGAGCTGGCGTTTGCCTGCCTGTCAGTGCTTTTTATTTTGCTTATTATCGTGCTCAGTACAGAGCTTGTTCATTTATTAAGCTGGGTGTCGCAGGGCATTATTCCTGTTTCGGCACTGATGGCTTATTTGATTAATAGCCTTTTTGAATTTGCTGTGGTTCTTATTCCACTGAGTCTGCTGATGGGCATATTAATTGCTTTTGGTCGTCTTTATCGTGACAGCGAAATGGCAGCGATAATGTCGGCCGGTATAGGGCCGTTGCAATGGTACCGCCCATTAATGATGGTCGCCGTTCCAACAACACTATTGTTATTAGTATTAATGTTGTTTGCCAGACCAATGATTAATATTCAGCGCGCGCAGATAGCGGCAGAAATTAAAAGCCGAGCCGCGGTTGATACTTTGCTAGTGGGGCAATTTAATCGCGCCAGTAAAGGTGGTGGTGTACTGTTTCTGGAGTCTGCAGACAAAAGCAGTAAACAAATTAATAATGTATTTTTCCAACAGCGATACGAAGATGAAAGTCATGTTGATTTAGCAACTAGTACGAATACTTATACGGATGAAGAAGGTCGTCGTTACATGATGATGCAAGGTGGTACACACTATGTTGGTGATGCAGGTGATATGGGTTTCAAAATTATTAAATATAAAAATTACGGTATTCATATTGCTAAAAAACAGGTGGCAGCGCACTTTTCTGAAAAATCTAAAAGCATTGCTGAGCTTTGGTACTCTACAAAACCGATAGACCAGTCAGAATTACAATGGCGGTTTGCGCTGCCATTGGCAACCATTATTGTGGCTTTTATGGCGTTACCATTAAGCCGTACCGATCCGCGAAGTGGTCGTTATGGCAAGCTGGCATTGGCGTTAATTCTGTATCTTATTTATTCTAATTTTCTTAGTGTTGGTAAAACCTGGATTGTGCAGCAGAAAGTGCCGCTGTGGGTTGGTACCTGGTGGGTACACTTGATTGCCATTATTTTCACCTTTTATTTATTAAAGCGCAGCGGCTATTTAATTGGTTTGACATTTAAAAATCGAAACTTTAAGAAAACAGGGTTGCACAGTGGTTCTTGACCGTTACATTGCAAAAACTGTTGTTTCTGGTTGTTTGATTGCCAGTTTTGTTATGTTGTCAATCTTTGCCTTTGTTGATTTTGTTACGCAATTAAACAGTGTTGGTACCGGTGATTATGGTGCGCTGCAAGCAGCCATTTTTGTTTTTTTGCAATTACCGCAGCGTTTATATGATTTGTCGCCATCGATATTACTGTTGGGTGGAATATTATCTTTAGGCGCAATGGCGGCTAACTCTGAGTTAATTGTAATGCGTGCATCGGGCGTTAGCACCATGCGTATTACACGCTCGGTGTTGCAGACTGGATTTATTATTGCAATTATGGTGGCGCTGCTGGGAGAGTATATTGTGCCATCTGCAACAAGAACAGCAAAAACATATCGCGCCCAGGCAATGGAGAATAAATTGATTGTTGGTGGAGGTAGTGATGTTTGGGCACGTGACGGAAATCGTTATATTCACGTAAAAAAAATATTGCCTGACCATCAATTACGCGACATCCACTTATATGAACTGGATGATAATCGTCAGTTAAACGCAATGGTTTACGCTAAACGTGCGCATTATCAAAATAATGAATGGGTGCTGGATGAGATAAAACGCTCAGAAATATCCAGCATGGGTGTTACTACCACGTTCAAAAAACAGTTGAAACTTAAAAAGCTTATTTTGCTGGAACTGTTTACCGTATTAGAATTGCGTTCAAGAGATATGTCGGCGACGGAGTTGCTGACATACAGCCAGTATTTGCAAGACAATAAACTGGATGATGGTGAATACAGATTGGCGTTCTGGATAAAAATATTCACCCCGTTTACCTGTTTAGCAATGTTGATGATTGCCATGCCCATTGTTTTTTCTACCACGCCGCGCAGTGGTGGTATCGGTCAACGCTTAATGTTGGCGGTGTTTATTGGTGTTGCTTATTTCGTGATTAATCGTTCGATTAATCATCTAGGTTTGGCGTTAAATGTAGCGCCGATTTTAAGTGCCGTTATCCCGCTATTTTTGGTGATGCTGATTAGCCTGTATTTCATGAAGCGCGTTAACTAAAACACACTAACTAAAAATTTTATATCGATTTGTCTGTTTTCTTATTTTGGCGCAAATCAACTAGTACTGTTTTACTGGCAATGTCATGCCAGCAACGCTTTTTTTTATCGAATAACGCCCATAAAAATCCCAGTCCAAAAATCCCCCAGGAAATTATAGCGACCATAAAACGGCGAGCAGCTATTTTCCAGTCAATGTTATTATTTTCAGAAACTGTACTTTGTAATTGAATTTGCCAGGTTTTCATCCCTAATGACTGACCACCGTGAATCCAGAACCATGCAAAATATAGATAACTTAAGCCAAAAATAAAAAAAACGAAAACCGGGTAGAAAATATCTCCTGGTTCTACGGCTTTACCGTGGTTTAGTGTCGTGGCAATTGCAGAAACGATAAAAAGAATGGCAAGCAATAAAAAGCTGTCATACAAAACCGCAAATAGGCGTCGGAATAAACCTGTAAATACCAATGAAGAATTTGTTGTGTTGGTCATAACATTTGTTGCAGCTAAATTATTCGAGGGCGGAATTAGCAGTGTTAAATTTGGGGAATACCTGTCGTAAAAATTGCTGTTTTCTATTTTATTTCAAGCCTTGTATGTTAGCAGGATTCCTTGTATTTGGTTAAGGATGTTATATGCTCGTGAAAGAGATTTATTTTTGTTAATTCCACTTTTTAGTTTATTTACGAGAAACTTATGAAAATTTCAACGAAGATTTTATTTGTTGTGGCGCTGTCAATTTGCGCACAGTCAGTTCGCGCCATTCCATTTGCTTTTGAAGGTCGCTCATTAGGCATGGGTGGTGTATCTGTTGCAACAGCTGATTTGGCGACGGCTGCATGGGCAAATCCGGCGATGCTGACCAACCAGCGACCGAGTGATGATTTTTCATTGCTAATTGGTATTGGTGCATTTGTAAGAGATGATGATGAGTTGTTGCAAGATATTGATGACTTCCAGGCAGCAGATGACCGTCTGCAGGCAGCAACAGATGCTAGTGATGCTACTGGAGCGGTGAATGCAACACAGGATATGGCAGACATTATTAGAGGTATTGACGGTAAAGACATGGCGGTGAATGTCTCTGGCGTAGCAGCAATGGGGATGGCGTTTGATTCTTTTGCTATGGCGTTGAGTGTTAGGTCTGATGCTATTGGTGCAGGAACAGTAACAAATCTTTCGCAAACGCCAGAAGAGTTATTAAATGATCCAACGAAAAATATTCTTAATTTGGAAGGTGTGGTTGCAACGGAGTTTGGTGTGTCACTTGCTAAAGATTTTCGATTTTTTCGTAAAAAAGTATCTTTGGGCATAAAACCCAAAGTTGTCGATTTACAGGCATTTGTTTTTCAGGAATCAATTCGTACCGCTAATGGTTTGAACGATGTGTTTAGCGATGGGCAAAAAGCTGATTTGGGTAGCTTTACTTCTTTTGATTTAGGTGCAGCAGTTGATTTAACTCGTTCCTTACGTTTGGGATTAAATATTCGCAATTTAATTACCGATGAATTTGATTTAGGTAATCAGACATTAAATTTTGATACCAGTGCACGTATTGGTCTTGCTTACTTTAATCGTTTGCTGACCGTGGCAGTTGATTATGATTTGATAAAGAACAAACCACTGTTGGCTAACCCGAATTTTGATAATTTGAAAACACAATATCTGGCGGTGGGCGCTGAGTTTAATGCATTTGATTTTGCGCAATTGCGGATTGGTGCAAGAAAAAATTTAGCAAGTGGGATCTCTGATAAGGCTAAGGATACAGCATTAACTGCAGGTGTTGGTTTCTGGTTAGGCTTTAATTTAGATGTGGCTGCAACCTTCTCGAATAATTCTATCGGTGCTTTTGTACAAACAGGATTTAGATTTTAGTTAATGTCTTAATCGGAAATTTTGAATGCTGAAAATAAATGTAAATAATATTTAAGTGTTAAGGTTTTTTTGTAAGAAACATAAATTCATCATTTAAATGATTTATTTGTTTAATAAAAAAAATTTGTAATTTGCAATAAAAGTTTGCTAAATTAGAATAACGTTTTATACTTTTGAACGTACAATCACAAAGGGGATTCCAAGATGGCTCGTACAACAAAGAAAAAAGCTGCTAAGCGTAAGGCACCTGCTAAACGTAAATCAGTGAAGAAAAAAATAGTTAAACGTAAAGTAGCTAAGAAAAAAGTCACTAAAAAGAAAGCGACTAGAAAAAAAATTGTTAAGAGAAAAGTAGCTAAAAAGAAAGTAGTTAAGAAAAAGACTGCTAAGAAAAAAGTGGCGAAAAAGAAAGTAGTTAAGAAAAAAACGGCTAAGAAAAAAGTAGCTAAGAAAAAAACCGCTAAAAAGTCAGTAGCTAAAAAGAAAGCTGCTGCTAAGAAAAAGGCGGCAGCTGCAAAAAAAAAGGTCGTAGCCGCTAAGCGTAAAGCATTAGCGGCAAAGAAAAAAGCTGCTGCTGAGCGAAAAGTGAAAGCGAGAGTCAATGCGGCGGCTGCAAAGCAAAAACTGCGTGATCGTGTAGCTGTTGCTGCTGAAGCTGTAGCTGTAGCAAAGGCAGAAGTTGCGACAACCAGGAAGCGCCAGGATCTTTTAATCAGAATGGCTGAGAAAAAAGAAGCTGCTGTTGCCAAGTTTGTGGAAAGTTGGTCTAAGAAAGAAATGACTAAGATTGACAAAGCGCTTAAACCAAAGCGCCGTAAACGTCGCGCATAACTTAATAGTCTATAAAGCTATAAAGCAATGCTAAAAAGCTGCTCATTTATTTGGGTGGCTTTTTTTTGGCTCAAAGTATAAAAATACTTCATTGGTACATGATAAAACGTTACGCATTACTTGCCGGTATTGCTACAAGAGAGCTTTGCACGAAGCATCTTTTCCGCCATAGCGGCGTTAAAAATGCCCAAAAATACGGGGTCACGTAGTGATAAACTACGTGTAAGCTGCGTTTTTTTGGTCATTTTTGTCTTGCTATGACAAAAAATCTACATCGTGCAAAGCTCTCTACAAATAAATTATCGCCACGCATTTACTTAATCATGGCGCTGATTTACGCGTGGTGCAGATGCTGCTGGGGCAAAGCGATATATCGACAACACAGATTTACACACATGTGGCTGATCAGCTTGCGTGATATATATCACACTCATTATCTTCGCGCTTAATAGCCTAACTACTTTCAGAGTCGTCTTAAGATTCCAAGCAATGTTTTATGGAATTAACTATAATGCGTGTTGTCCTAAATTACAGGTTTAACCATTCACTAGTGTACACAATTATGAAATTCCCTCCTTTATTTTTACTAATTACATTTTTATTAACGTTTTTTACCCTATCCCCTGCTGTGGCGGCGGAAACACCAGGCACTGAAAAACTAAAAGCGGCTTTGGCGAAAACAATGCCAAACGTGAGACCAGCCAAAATATCAGCGACACCAATTGAAGGTTTGTATGAAGTGGTTGTCGGTTCGCAAGTTGTATATATGAGCGTCGATGCGCGATACATGATTGAAGGTGATTTGTTTGATTTAAAAACGCAACAAAACGTGAGCGAAGATGCAAAATCCAGTATCCGCCTAGCAGCTATCGCAAAACTTGGTGAAGAAAATATGTTGGTGTATCGGCCTAAAGAGGTTAAAAATATCATAACAGTGGTGACCGATATTGATTGCCCTTATTGCCGTCGTTTGCACAGCGAAATTCCTGACTACATGAAAAATGATGTTGAAGTGCGATATGTTTTCATGCCATTAAAAGGTGCGGCTGATATGAAAAAAACAATCAGCGTGTGGTGCTCGGATGACAGGCAACTAGCACTAGATAAGGCAAAAGCTGGTGGTGATGTTGAGGAAAAGACGTGTAAAAATCCTATCAAAGATCACATGAAACTGGCACGTGAATTAGGTGTCCGTGGCACACCGGCGATTGTTTTAGAAAATGGTAAATTGCTGCCAGGATATGTACCTGTCGATAAATTAGTCGCTGAGATGCGTAAGAAATAAAAAATTTGCAGCCGTCAGTTTGCAGTTATCAGTTAAAAACAAAAACTGTTTTAATTTCTACAGTAATTTTTTAAAATAACTGCCAACTGCCAACTGCCAACTGCCAACTGCCAACTGCCAACTGCCAACTTTATCCTAACCAGACAATTTTTTTATCGTGAGTGAATAAAATACCTGTTTTCACAGTGTGTTCTGGCCATAATTTGTTGATACCGTTTCGGTAATAATCCATCTGTTGTGAAAACTGCAAAGCGACATCTTGTGCATGTTTATTTTTATTTCCGTTTTCATTTAATGGATGCGATTTATAATCAACGATTGTGATTTCATTACCCGATTTAATTACCCGATCAATGATGCCATAAACGCCCTGTGACTGCTGACGTTGTGAGTGTTGGTACATCAGTGGCATTTCATTGTATGTTTTAGCCTTTGTAGCCGGGTTAAAAATGCTTTTAAATTCCGAGTGATTAAATGTTGTTACAGCTTCCTGCATGCATTCATCCAGATATTTAATAAACCCTGTATTGATAAATAAGACGTTTGTTTTGATTTGTTGCTGTATATTGTTGACGATTTTATCCGTCGCTGGATAAACTGCTGTATTGCAAAGTTGTTCGATTATTTTATGGATCATTGTGCCACGCCATTTTGCAAGTTCTCTGCTGTAGATATTATTGCTGGCAGTTGCGTTAGACGCTTTACTATCATTCGTGCGTTCATCCGCTTGCCAGCTTGGCGCGATAAAGTAGTTTGCAGTAGGCGGGTTTTTTAATGGTTTTAATAAGCGCTTTAATAATTGTTTATCAATATGCAATTGCTCTTCATGCTGCTTAATTTCAGAAAACTTAACCATTGAATAATCATAAACAAGGTGTTTGTAGACTTTGCAACTAATATTATCAATATTTGTTTCGCGCTCTGTAATGTTATCTAAGCCATTACTAATGATTTTGTACCAACTGCTTTCCTGACCTCTATTACTTCCAACACCGCTGATATAAAGCTGTTCTCGCGAACGGGTGAGAGCAACGTATAATAAATTTAGTTCTTCACGTTTTTGTTCGCCAAGTTTTTTCTGCTGCAACTGCTGTGTTATTTCATCGGTATTGTCTTTGCTTAACTGTAATTGAAAATTTGTGGGCTGTGTTTTGTTTGCTGGCCATTGCACCAAACTGGCATAAGCATTTTTATTGCTGGCAGTGCTATTGCAATCAGCTAAAAAAACGATTGGTGACTCTAGACCCTTGCTACCGTGAATAGTCATCAGCCGGACACGTGATTCATCACTTTGAGAAAGCGGCTCTTCGGGCGGGTTGCTAGAATAATTTTGCAGATGGTTTAAACGCTGCAGAAAGCGAGTGATGCTGGGGTAGCGGCCACTATCCGTTTCCAGCGATAACTCAAGAAAGCGCTGGCAATTTGCCGCCACTTTTGTTTTATTTTGTGGTTGGTTGGCAGCGATATAACGATTAATGATATTGCCTTCAGAGAAAATTTTATCCAGCGCATCATGCACCGGTAACTGCTCAGTCAATTGTTGCCAGCGAGGTAGCAGTTTCGCCGCGCGTTGTAGTGGCTTGCTGAGCGCCTCATTATTTTCTGTTGCAAGCAGTAATAAACATTTATACCAATGCGCTTCTCGGGTTTTCTCTCTCGTTTGCATGGTTAGTAGAATTAGGTCATCGTCGCTGGCAGAAAAAATGGGTGATTTTAAGACCTGTGCAAACGCCAGATTGTTATACGGCGTAATGAGCGTATTCAGCAAACAGCTCAAATCCTGTATTTCCAGATTATCTAATAAGCCGCCTTTTTTATTGCCGATAAAGGGAATGCCGTGTTGTTTTAAAGCCTCTTCATAAATTCCGATGTGGGTACGGTTGCGCATCAAAATTAAAATATCGCCAAATTCAATTGGACGAATCGTATTGTTATCTGTGATTAGCTCGCTGGCATTTTTTAGATGCAGGATTTGCTGAGCAATATAGTCAGCTTCCTTATGCCTTAAAGTGGTATTTGATATTTCTCGTGGCTGTTGTAATGGATTACGAAAAACAATAGCGGCATTTTTATCGATTTGATTTTCATCCACTTGATTATCTTCAGGCAGCGGTTCTTCTTCTTCAAATAAATCACAGAGTGAAACTTTGCCGGGTAAATCTTTTAAATGTGTGCCGTGCGTTGTAAAGCCGGGCATGATTGCTTGAACATCCGGTTGCTGAAAAATTTGGTTGACGCAATGAATAATGGCGTTGGATGAGCGCCGTGAAAAATCCAGTGGCGCAGCTTTGGCATCAAGCCGATTGGTAAGCCATTTGCTCGCCTGTGCTTGCAACGCAGGATTAGCACGACGGAAACTGTATATCGATTGTTTTTCATCACCCACCAGAAAAACACTGCGTGGGCGTTGCTCCGGATTGGCAGCAATTTCTTCCAAAATGGGCGAGAGCAAATGCCATTGCGTTGGGTTTGTGTCCTGAAATTCATCAATCAAAATATGGTCGATGCGCTGATCAATTTTATACTGTACCCAGTGTGCGTTATCCGCGTGTTGTAATAACTCGTAACATTTCCATTCCAGATCGGTGAAATCCAGCAACCGCATTTCGGTTTTTAATTGCTGATAAATTTCAACATAACGGCTGCCAGAAAAATACCAGGCGGTATTTATTTTTAATGTAAGCAGGCGTTTTAACTGCTCGCTTACCTGCTGTATTTTCTCCGCAAGTTCGGCATGTAAAACGAGAAACTTTTCAGTGTTTTCAGTGCCCAGTTTTTTTTCCGTTGCGGCGCTGTGTTTACGTCCTTGCACTAAAGCCTCACCATCTTTTTTAAGAAAGGCTGATTTGATGAGTGAGAATTGTGCGTTTTTATCAGTTGTGCTCAGCGCTTCATCAATATTGCTAGCGTGTTTATCGCTGGTTTTATTATTGATTTCACGCAGCAGATTGGCAAAAACTATTAATTTTTGTTTAATGCTGTCGTTGAAAAATTGTTTTATCGGGGCGCTTTCATCGCTTAAAAATTGCGTATCAATTTGCAACAATTGCATGAGCTCAGTGCAAGCAAAATCAACGGGTTTTTTAGTGTGTTTAGTGTATGCCCACCAGTCGCTGCGGTGCGCTAAAAAACTGTGCAGAGAGGTTAGTGTGTTATCCGGTCCGTTACAGAACTGCATAATGTTATCGAGTTCTTTGTTTAATTGTTTTGAGGTGCGGGCTTCATCAAATAACATTTGCCACGCCTGACGTTCTAACAAACTGCTGTCTTCCAGTAATTCAAAACCGGGTGGAATGTCGGCTTCCAGCGGAAAACGCGATAAAATATCCTGGCAAAAAGAATGGAAAGTTTGAATGCGCACCGGGTACAGGCTGTGCATTAATTTTTCATAAAGACCGGCAGCGATGGTTTTATTTTGTGTATTGCTGTCACAACCAATCATCTGTAATAGCTCACCCAGTTCCTGCTCTGTTGCAGTCGCCATTTCAAACAGGCGCTCGTTGAGTCGAATTTGCATTTCACCAGCAGCTTTGCGGGTAAAGGTGAGGGCGATGATATTGCCCGGCTCTGCGCCGTCGATTAGCAGACGTACAATGCGGGTAATCAGCAGCCAGGTTTTACCGCTGCCTGCCGAGGCTGAGACGGTGGCGTTGAGTTTTGGGTTGCAGGCGGTGAGGCTGTTGTTTGTTGCTGGGGGCATGGGGGGAGTTTATCGTTTTTTTTGGTTGGTGTTCTTTCTGTTTGTTTGGTGTCCATTCTATTAACTTGGGTGGTTTTGTTAGGCATTGCGGTATTCGCACCGCGGGCGAGGCACTTTTTTTCTACAGTCAAAAAAAGTACCCAAGTTAATAGAAGGAACACCAAACATTGCCGCTAAAATACTCCAGTGTTAAAGTAAGCAAAATTCAAAATCCCATATAACGCTAATAACAGGGTAAATATCAAACATGAGCAAATACGATGCCTCCTCCATCGAGGTATTAACCGGTCTCGAACCGGTGCAAAAACGCCCGGGCATGTATACCGATACTTCGCGACCAAACCATCTGGCGCAGGAAGTTATCGACAACAGTGTTGATGAAGCTATCGCCGGACACGCCAGTAAAATTGACGTGATGTTATTCAAAGACGGTTCTGTCAGCGTCACTGACGATGGTCGTGGTATGCCGGTGGATATTCATCCCGAAGAAGGTATTCCCGGTGTCGAAGTCATTCTTACCCGTTTACATGCCGGTGGAAAATTCTCCAATAAAAATTACGAATTCTCTGGCGGTCTGCACGGTGTTGGTGTGTCGGTAGTGAATGCTTTATCGACAAAAGTAACCGTTGAAGTACGTCGTGATGCCATGGTGTATGAGATGGAATTTCAACACGGCGCAAAAACCAGCAAATTGAAAAAAACAGGCACGGTTGGCAAGCGCAATACTGGCACCAAAATTCATTTCTGGCCGGATAAAAAATATTTTGATACACCCATATTCTCAATCAGCAAATTAAAACATGTGTTACGTGCGAAAGCAGTTTTGTGTTCGGGGTTGGAAGTTAGTTTTACCGAAGAAAAAACTGGAGACAGACAAAGTTGGATTTATGAAGGCGGCTTAGCGGATTATCTCGGCGAAAATATTTTTGAACGAGAATGTTTACCCACGGAGCCATTCGTCGGCAGCATGATAAGTGCAACAGAAGCAGTTGATTGGGCATTGACTTGGCAGGTTGATGCCGGTGAGCTAACCACCGAATCTTATGTCAATTTAATTCCAACCGCGCAAGGTGGCACGCACGTGAATGGTTTGCGCACGGGTTTAACCGAAGCATTACGTGAGTTTTGCGAAATTCGTAGCTTGTTGCCTCGTGGCGTAAAACTCAGCCCAGAAGATGTCTGGGATAAAGTTTGTTACGTGTTATCCGTCAAACTTAGCGACCCACAATTTTCAGGTCAAACCAAAGAGCGTTTATCGTCGCGTGAGTGTGCTGCCTTTGTTTCCGGCGTGGTGAAAGATGCGTTTAGTTTATGGCTGAATCAACACACCGAAGCCGGCGAATCTATCGCCATGCTAGCAATCGAAAATGCACAGAAACGATTGCGCGCGGGCAAAAAAGTTATTCGCAAAAAAGTTACCAGTGGCCCAGCATTGCCCGGTAAATTATCCGATTGTTCTGCACAAGATTTAAGTCGTACAGAATTATTTTTAGTGGAAGGCGACTCGGCAGGTGGCAGTGCAAAGCAGGCACGTGATAGAGTCTTTCAAGCCATTATGCCGCTGCGCGGGAAAATTTTGAATACTTGGGAAGTGGAAGCGGATCAAGTTTTAGCTTCGCAGGAAGTTCACGATATTTCAGTTGCAGTTGGTGTTGAACCAGGTTCGTCTGAGTTAAAAGATTTACGCTACGGAAAAATTTGTATTCTAGCGGATGCGGACTCCGACGGTTATCACATCGCCACATTATTATGTGCATTATTCTTGCGGCACTTTCGGCCGTTAGTTGAAGCCGGACATATCTATGTGGCGATGCCGCCACTATTCCGCATCGACGTTGCCAAAGAAGTTTTTTATGCGCTCGATGAGCCAGAAAAACAAGGCATACTAGATCGCATAGAAGCCGAAAAAAAACGCGGCAAAATTACCGTTACTCGTTTCAAAGGTCTGGGCGAAATGAATCCGATGCAACTGCGTGTAACCACACTCGCGCCGGATACTCGGCGACTGGTACAGCTCACACTCGGCGAAGGCAGTAAAAGTTATTCTATGCTTGATATGCTGTTGGCTAAGAAGCGTGCGGGTGACAGGAAGGCGTGGCTTGAGAAGAAAGGCGCACTGGCAGAGGTATAACGAAGTTATCTCTCTGCAATAAAAAATAGAATAGTACCTTATGAGCAAGTTTTTATGTTTTTGACTTTTGTTTCTAATTTTTCATTTGAGTGGTAGCGAACCATGACCCCCAAAGAACTTAACCATCAAATGCAAGCAGCCGTCCAGTTGCACCAGCAGGGTAAGCTGGCGCAGGCTGAGCAGATTTATTTGTCTGCATTACAGGCGTTTCCTCAACACAGCGATGTTTTGAATTTACTTGGCACGCTCTGCAGTCAAGATGGGCGCGCGCAAGAAGGCATTGCTTATCTCGAACGGGCGTTAGCATTGCAACCAAAACATCTGCATTATCTGCTTAATCTTGGTCAGGCGCAGGCGCAAGCTGGAAAGCTGGATGAAGCGATC
>UOFD01000046.1_pt1 | contig 52934 bp, 49 predicted proteins | sample 1990101 | NCBI WGS metagenome assembly UOFD01 (sample SAMEA4728526, study PRJEB27164) | hydrothermal vent metagenome | biome: marine basaltic hydrothermal vent biome; feature: marine hydrothermal vent; material: mineral | place: Pacific Ocean | collected 2011-06-14/2011-07-23 | depth 1741 m | reverse complement strand
TTTTACAGGCAGGTGCAGGCGAGGACAGCGATGCAGAAAAAATAGAAGCCTTAATTGTTGCTAGAAAAGAAGCCAGAGAAAACAAAGACTGGGCAGCCGCAGATAAAATTCGCGATGAACTGGATGCGATGGGTGTTGTGCTGGAAGATAAAGACGGACGGACGATCTGGCGCAGGTCGTAGAAGCAGTGAATAGTTAACAGTGAATAGTGAATAGTACAAACTGATGACCTGTAGCGGCTGAAAGCACACTGTGGCAGCGTAGCTGCCTATTTTCAACTATTCGTTATTCACTATTCACTATTCACTGCTTTTCCTGTATTATTCGCGCCCTACAATTTGAATATCCCTTGCTCCACCACCTATTGATGGGGGGCTTTAACCGAGAGGAAAATTATGCGTCACTACGAAATCGTATTTCTGGTGCATCCAGACCAGAGCGAACAAGTGCCTGCGATGATCGACCGTTACAAAGCAACCGTTGAATCTAGCGGCGGCAAAGTCCATCGTTTAGAAGACTGGGGTCGTCGTCAACTAGCTTACCCAATTAACAAAATTCATAAAGCACACTACGTTATGTTGAACGTTGAGTGTAATGAAAGCGTGCGCGACGAAATCGAAACAGCGTTCCGTTTCAACGATGCGGTTATCCGTAACTTAATTTTGAAATGTGACGAAGCTGTTACCGATATGTCAGTTCTTGCAAAAGCAAAAAATGAAGAAGATGCCGCTGAGAAAAAATCAGCAGCAGAACGCGCTGCAAACGAAAAACGTGCCGCAGCAGCGGCTGCTCAGGAAGCTAAAAAGCAGGAAGCAGCACAAGAAGCGGCAAAGGAGCCAGCAGTAAAAGAACCAGAGGCAGAAAAACCAATGGCAGAAGCAACAGATGTTGGGTCTGTCAATAATAGCGATGCTGCCGAAGCAGCACCTGCAGAATAGGAGAAGAAAATGGCAGCGAATTTTAGGCGTAAACGTTATTGTCGTTTTACTGCAGAAGGTATAACTGATGTTGATTACAAAGACATCGAATTACTTAAATCTTTTGTTTCAGAAAGCGGCAAAATTGTACCCGCACGTATTACTGGTACCAAAGCAAAATACCAGCGCAAGTTAACTAAAGCGATTAAAGTTTCGCGTTACCTTGCACTAATGCCTTATACGGATAGTCACCAATAAATAACAATAAACTTTAAACGCTTATTTGGGGTGTTTGAATGTTATTTCTGGCAAGTTTTATATTAAAAGGTCCAAGTCAGGCAGCGCTGGTAGCAGCGTCAATGGCGATTTTAGGCCTTGCTGTACCACCGGCTGCATGGATAAGCGCTGCAGCCATTGTGTTGGTTACGCTGGTGAATGGGCCAAAATCTGGATTGCTTACAACCGCTTTTTCAGCATTCGGTGCGGGAATATTTGCTTTTTTAATATTCTCATCACCGCAAGTTGCACTAGTTTTTGTTCTGCTAGCATGGTTGCCAGCGTGGATAATCGCTACCGTATTACGGCAAACAGTTTCGTTAGCTTATAGCTTGCAGGTACTGACAGCGATAAGTTTATTAGCAGTGGTGATGGTATATGCCATCGCGCCAAATATTGGCGAACACTGGCGAGAACCATTAAATATTATAGTTACGCAGTTAGCAGAGCAGTCAGAAGATTTCACACTGGCAGAATTGCAAAAAACAGAAGACTGGGTAATAAAATTTTTACCGGGTCTGTTTGTCAGCAGCGTTATGTTTGGCACAGTGCTTAGTTTGTTTTTAGGCAGGTGGTGGCAAGCAGTTTTTTATAATCCCGGTGGTTTCGGAGAAGAATTTCGGAATCTAAACCTGGGAAAAATTTCGGCATTATGTGCGAGCGCTATTATGTTAATCGCTATGTTTATCGGTAATGTATTTGCGTTAGCAATGGTTGCTGTTGTATTTGCGCTTTACGGCATACAGGCTTTGTCGTTACTGCATGCTGCAATAAAAATACGGCAAGTGAATGCGGCATGGTTGTTTGCGATTTATGCCATCATGTTTTTTGTACCGCATGTGTTGCTGTTACTGATTTTGGTAAGTTTTGCTGACCCTTGGTTGGATATTCGCCAGCGTATTAGTCAGCAGGTTTAAGCAAACAAATTTTGAAGCAAGTTTAAAAGATTTATAAATTAAATAATTTTGAATTTTAAAAAATTCACCAACTGAGGTTAGAAAGATGGAAGTCATCTTATTTGAAAAAATTGATCGTCTTGGCGGTATCGGTGATCTGGTTAATGTAAAAGCAGGTTTTGCACGCAATTTTTTATTGCCACAAGGTAAAGCAAAAGCTGCAACAGATGCAAACAAAGCAGAGATTGAATCACGTCGTGCTGAGTTTGAAAAAATAGCCACTGAAGCAATAAGCGCCGCTGAAAAACGCAAAGAGCAGATTGAAGCACTGGCAATAAATATTACTGCCAAGTCTGGTACTGAAGGTAAATTATTCGGCTCAATTGGTAATACCGATATTGCATCGGCTTTAACTGAAGCAGGCGTAGAAGTAGAAAAACGTGAAGTGCGTCTACCAGACGGCCCAATTCGCCAAGCTGGTGAATATGAAGTTACTTTACACCTACACACAGATGTTGATGCTGTTGCAAAAGTGACTATCATCGGTGAAGAAGAAACTTAAGTTTTTCTGCTATTTGTGATTTTTTTGAGCAATATTGTTGTTTGATATTTAGGTAGATGCTTATTAAAAAGCCTGCGTTATCGCAGGTTTTTTTTCGCCTGTCATATGTTATTTTATGATAATTAATCAGAGTTGCTTTAAGGGTAACTCTATTAATTGTAAAAACTTAAATGTTTCAACCCCACTATTTTATATGCTGTATTATCTTGTTATGTTTTGTATGAAATACTCAGATATGCTGAATATTATGCGTAAATAATAATGGATAAATTCAATAACGAAGAAGTCAAAAAAATATTCGATGCTTATCCAGATAGTGTTTGTTCAAAAATGATGTTTCTTCGTCAACTAATTCTAGATACAGCTAGAGAAATCGAAGGCATTAAAAATATTGAAGAAACTTTAAAGTGGGGTGAACCTGGCTATCTAACAAAGAGTGGTAGCACAATCCGAATGGACTGGAAAAAAGCGAAGCCAAATCAATATGCAATATATTTTCACTGTAAAACAAAGCTTGTTGATACGTTTAAAGAAATATATAAAGACAAATTAAACTTTGAAGGTAACCGAGCTATTGTATTTGATATTAATGAAAAAATACCAGTTAATGAGCTAAAACATTGTATTGCTTTATCGCTCACGTACCATAGTATTAAGCACTTACCAATGTTAGGTGTATGATAGAGACATATTACAAGGTTATAATTGCTGCATCGTTTATTTTTTTTAGAGAGCTATCCATGTCATGAAACAATTAAGAACCGTAAGCATCAGAGGGTGTTTTCTATTTGGCATTTTATTGCTGAGTGCTTGCAGCGGCTCAGGCACGACAACTACACAGCCCGCTGGACAATCTACGGAACAATCCACGGAACAATCCACTGGGCAAGCAGTGACACACACCTTATTAAACGGTATTTGGGAAACTGGCTGTATAGTCGATGCTAACAATGCAGGCACCTCATTTACAATCTCGGATGTTTATTTAAATGGCGCGCGTACTTCAGAGAAATTTTTTTATTCGGATGCTCTTTGCACAAAAGTAGAAGTTAGTTTGATAGAGACTGCTAATGCGACTTATGTACTTGGTGATAGTGTAGCTGTTGATGCTTCCATTAGTGGTTTATCCATTGCGACTAAAATTGAATTCGAATCGGAGAATTTTTCTTTATCTGTGCCTCTTTTTGATCTTGTTGCCATAAAAAATGGCATTGTCACTGAATTATATACAGGCGATGTGAGTTCGCCTGCAACGGATGGTTCAAGTCTTGTAAAAAATCCCGTGCAGTTAAAATCTTTTTCTTCTGCAATAAAACACGATAATCTTGCTGACGTTGTATCAGTTGAGACTTCAGGAGCTGAAGGTAATTATACGTTTAATGTTGGCGTATTAAGCCCCGAGACAGGTTGCAGTCAATATGCGGATTGGTGGGAAATTATATCCGAAAGTGGTGAATTGATTTATCGCCGAATTTTGTTGCATAGTCACATAAATGAACAGCCTTTTGCTCGCACTGGAGGCCCAGTAAATATTTCTAATGAGCAGATTGTCATTATCCGTGCACATATGAATGCACATGCCTCAAATGATAGTGATGGCTATGGAGTAAAAGCCTATAAGGGTTCAATAAATAATGGCTTTGTCGCTTTTGAAACTGAACAAAATTTTGCCGCTAACTTAGCCATCCAGACGCCAGTTCCTGTGAGTTGCCTGTTTTAAGTAGTTGTCTGTTTTAAGTAAATGGGTAAATAAGTTAGTAAATAAACGCCTCTGTCCTGCGGTTGCAGTTTCAACGACATTGTATTTATACGTTTATTGATTTTGCATACTCAAGCAAATCTTCAAGCAGTACTAACTGACTGCCGACGGTGTTCGGTGATTGCTGAATACTTTCAATCATTGCCAGAAACTGATTTTTTGTGCGATGCGAGTTTTCTGGGTTGGTGAATTTATCGTGGCGATAATTATCCCATTGTTCGCGTTCTTTTTCGTTAAGTGTTTCAGAATAGTTACGAGCGCGAAAGCGAAACAGCATTTCTTCCAGGCGTGCATCATCAAAATTAAACTGCAGACTAGCGAGTTTATCAACATGGCTATTGCGAATGCTGTCGATGCGCTGAGCATCGTCGCGGCTGAAAAACCCACCGGAATATAATTGGCCATCGGGGTCGCTGACTTCGGGGAATTTACTGTGTTGGAATATGGCGGTGGTCTTGGCAACAAAGGCATCGATGTTCTGCATAATAAGTTCACGGTGTTGCTGGCAACGTTCAACATCAATATTAAGTCTTTGCGCAGCGGCATTGTCCATGGTTTTTAGCGGCACGATTACCGGGCACTTATTAATGTGTATTTGTTTCAGCGGAATACGTTTGATACCTTCCGGTAATTCTTTGGCGGGTGTGTACAGTCGTGCTGCCATTTCTTCGCTGTCCGCATTAAAAAATTGTTCGGGATGAACATCTAAATCATAAACAATAAAACCATTTTTGTTGACCGGGTGCTGGCAAATGGGCATGACCATAGCAATTGCGCCACGCTCTGCAGAGTAACGTGAAGATACATGCAGTATCGCTTCGTGCGTTTGCAGATTAATTTGTTTACTAACGTCATTTTTTTTACGTATGTTGTAAATATATTGATAAAGACGTGGTTGTTTTTGTTTAATGAGTTTAGCGACAGCAATGGTCGCATAAACATCCGACATCGCATCGTGCGCTGTCTCATGTTTAATATTATTTTCCGCAGTAAGTAATTCCAGACGAATACTCGGCCGGCCATCCTGTTCGGGCCAGTTAATACCTTCGGGGCGCAGTGCGCGGGTTAAGCGTACTGTATCGATAATATCCCAACGCGAATTCCCCTGTTGCCATTCATGCGCATAAGCATTGAAAAAATTTCGGTATAAAGTATTGCGAGTAAATTCGTCATCAAAACGGATATTATTAAAACCAGCAACACAGGTATTAGGTGTAGAAAATTCGCGGTGAATAGTTGAAATAAATTCAACTTCATTAATGCCATCGGCAAGTGCTTTTTGCGGTGTTATTCCAGTAATCAAACAAGCATAGGGATCGGGCAAACAATCGTCTGCGGGTTTGCAATATAAAGTCAGCGGGTCACTGATGATATTTAAATTTTCGTCAGTGCGAATGCCAGCGAATTGTGACAGGCGATCGTACTTTGGATCGATGCCGAAGGTTTCATAGTCGTACCAGTAAATTGAGTTTGTCATAAATATTCCTTTTAAGTTGTCAGTCTGCGATAAATATCAGACACCTTCAACGGCAATTCAGCAACGTCATTAATCACAGAATAATTCGCGGCACCGTACATGTGCGGTAAATAATCGCGGGCTTCTTCGTCAATGGTTATGCAGTAAGAATGAATGCCATCACGGTGTGCTTCGTACAATGCTTGCCGAGTGTCTTCTATGCCGTATTCACCGCGATAGGTATCGTAATCGTCGGGCTTGCCATCAGATAGAGTGATGAGCAATTTTGTTGGTGCTTCGATGTCATTAAATAACCGCGTCATGTGGCGAATGAATACGCCCATGCGGGTATAATCTTTTGGCTGGATGTTGGCGATGCGACCTTTTATTTCGTCATTGTATTCTTCGTCGAAGGCTTTTATTTTATATAACTCACAACGGGTGCGAGTGACACCGGAAAAACCATATATCGCAAAACGATCACCTAATATTTGTATCACTTCAGACAATAAAATTAATGACTCGCGCTCAGCTTCGTTAATCCAGCCTTTGGTTGAGCCGCTCATATCAACCATAAACATTACCGCAACATTTCTTTCCACTTTATGTTTTTTGGTGAACAGACGGTTGGTCATTTCCATACCATTTTTCACATCGCCGTAAGATTCGACCAATGCATCAATGTCGATGTCATCGCCGTAAGTCTGTCTTTTAAGTAACTTGTCTTCGCCGCGTAATATTTCAAATGTATGACGTAGACTTTTTAACAAACCTTTGTGTTTTTCTAAAGTATTGCTTACAAAGTTGCCGTATTCTGGTGTAATTTCCAGTTCGCGTAAGACGCACCAGTTTTTATGGTAGTGCTGTCGTTTGAAATTCCATTCGTCATATAATTCAGCGCCTTCTATATGATAAGTGCCTTGCCAGACATCGTTGGGGTTGAGAATTTCTTCTTCGTATTTTTTTAAATCGTATTCACCGGGGCCGGCAGCGTGCAAATGTTCGGGCGGAATTTCGCCAAAATCGACAATAATAGAAGTCATTAATTTTTTAACGTGATCGGGAATGGCGACCAGTTCGCCTTCCAGTTCTAATTCAATCGTGCCGTTATTTTGTTGTGTATTATTTTTTGTTTTTACATCAAATATTTTATTTTCGCTAACACTTTCATTGTTTAAATCATCTTTATTTTTTTCTAAAGATTCTTTTGCCAGTTCACATAAAGCAATACGGAAATAGGCTTTTTCTTTTTCGATACGTTTTTGCATAACATCGATGACTTGATCGATTTTTAAAATGCCCTGGTAACAACAAACGTCGGGAAAAAAATCGTCATCGATTAACGACAAACAATGCATGGTATCGTTTACGCTGGCATTATCGGCGGAAAGTTTTTCGATAATACTTTGCCAGTTTTTCGAGATAGTTAAATTTTTATTACCAGCCGTTTTTTGTTTTAGGTTTTGCATGTCACGGTGCAAACCGGGCAGCTCGCGTTTGATGCAAGCCTCTAGTCGAATACTTTCTATGGCAAAAAACTTTTTTAATTGCGTGTCAGAATTTTTGCAATTTAACAGCGCGTCAAAATTTACTCTAAAAGTGCCAAACTGTATCTGCGCCCAGAGGAAAACAACGCTGGCTTTGTAGATTAAAAAATTATTTTTGGAGTCTTCAAGCAATGCAATAATGGCAGGAAGATAAATTGTTTCAGTATCGGTGTAGGCATGGTGTTCATCGGTTTCAGCAATCTTTAATTTTCTGCCGGATAGTCCTTGCACAAAAGGCAATAATACAGAGATTTCTTCATTTAACACTACGCCACAAGCATTAACGTGTGCGGTGTGAACATAATTATCGAGGTCACGGATGACGTTCATCGCAGGCGTTAAACCTTTGCGATCATAATTATCCGTTGCTGTCATCGCCCATGCTTCAACCATGTGTTGATCCATGGATTCTAACGCTCGAATAGAATTTAAGGTGAACTGAAAAGCTAGCTCTTCATTGGTTGCGGCAATACGCTGGCAAAGGTTTAAAATAAAATTCTGGGTGTTGCGTGGCAGTGTGACGATGAGTTCAGCGGCTTTCTCGGTTTTGATAAAGGAGAACTCAACATCAAAATAAACATCAAGAACATCGGTGAGCTGTTCAAGCGTGAGAGTCGAGTGTGCCATAGTTTAAATCTCTTAGGGGATTGTTTTTTGTTGCTTGCTTTGATGCAAAGTATTAAGTTGCAAAAAACAGTCCGCGAATAACGCGAATGACGCAAAAAAGCAAAATATTTTATTTATTTTTATTTTTGTATTCGCGTATTTTGCGTTATTCGCGGACAAGTTTTTTGTTTTTGTATGCCCGTTCATTTGCAGTGTGGTATTTATATGAATCGGAAGTTAAAACAACGACGAGGATAATTCATTCATCGCCGCTAGCATGTCAGTATCATCTGTTAATGCTTGCGATATAGCGGTTTCGCATGCAGTGACGGGTTTAATGCCTTCATGAATAAGTTTTGCGGCATGCACAAGCAAACGTGTTGATGCGCCTTCGTCAAGACCACTGCCTTTTAAATCGCGTGTCATGTGCGCGAATTTCACTAGTAAATTCGCGATAGCCGCGTCGATGCCAGTTTCTTTGCAAATAATTTTAGCTTCCAGTGTTGCATCCGGGTAATCAAATTCAAGCGCGATAAAACGTTGGCGTGTGCTTTGTTTTAAATCTTTCATCACACTTTGATAACCGGGGTTGTACGAGATGGCTAAACAAAACTCTGGTGTGGCTTCAATAATTTCACCAATTTTTTCCATCGGTAAAACACGACGATCATCCGCTAAAGGATGAATGACAACCGTAGTGTCTTTACGCGCTTCGACAATTTCATCGAGGTAACAAATAGCGCCATTACGCACTGAGCGCGCCAGTGGGCCATCGACCCAAACCGTTTCGCCACCAGAAATCAAAAAACGCCCAACTAAGTCTGAAGCGGTTAAATCATCGTGACAGGAAACTGTAATCAGCGGTCTTTTCAAACGCCAAGCCATATGCTCCATAAACCGTGTTTTACCGCAACCCGTTGGGCCTTTTAATAAAATGGGCAAAGCTTGTTTGTAAGCCGCTTCAAAAATGGCGATTTCGTCAGCAACGGGTTGGTAATAAGGTTCATCTTTGATGAAATATTCTTCGGGTTTTAGAGCCTGATTTTTCATAATGCTGCTTTTCATAGTTTTTATGTGGTCTTTATTTGCGGAAGAAAAAAAGTTTTAAATCGTCGTTATACAAACCGTAATTTCTTCACGGTCATGATAAAGATGTTTCGCCTGAATTGTGTGTTCAATATTCGCCTCTGTTAAATTTTTCTGTAGCAGCTCGATACATTCATGCACGGTCGCCAAACGTTTTTTCATTGGCAGTTTTAAATTAAAAATGGCGTTGCTGCATTGCTTTTTGCTAAACCAGCGCGCAATTAAGCGGCTGACGTGCAGTGGTCTTTCTACCATGTCGCATATTAACCAGTCCACTTTTTTCTTTGGCGTGTAGGTAAAGGCATCGGTCTGTAAATGTTCGACCATGCTGGTTTTCATCAACTCGGATTGCATAGGGCCATTGTCGATGGCGGTGACCAGGCAATTTCGCTGCACAAATTGCCATGTCCAGCCGCCGGGAGCTGCGCCGAGGTCTACCACGATCATGCCGTTTTTAATTAGTTCTCTCTGCTCGTTGGTGGATAAAAACCAGTGAATAGCTTCTTCCATTTTTAATGTCGAACGGCTGGGCGCTGCGCCGGGCATCTTCAAGCGCATGATGCCCATCTCGTCTGCCGAACTGTTATCAGTGGGCGCAATACCTATATTGACGTGTAATGAATCGGTAAAAAATAAGTGCAACCGCCAACGTGAATGCGCCGATAATAAATGATTTTTTTTCAGTGCGCCGAGCAGATGTGGTTTGAACTGTTTGCAAAATTTGCTGAGTGATTTTCCTTCGTTGGTGTCTGCGTAATCTAGTTCGACATCTGAGAAGTTTGCATCAGAAAAGGCTTCGTTAAAATTTTTGATGGTTTTTAAAATATCAGACAGTCGATTGCTTTCCGGCAGTTCGAGTTTTTCTTTATTGCAGGCGAACCACTGACGAGTAAAGATTAACTGTTGAAAATCGATCTGTGAAATTAACTCGTGGGTGGATGAATTGCTGCTACTTACCATTGACACATGCGCGGATGTCGTACTGGTTTGCACGTATGCAGGGAATGATTGCTGGTTGGCAAACTCCATAATTTCGCCAGCGCATTCTTTTTCAAAACCCGGGCGGCACAGTAAAATAATCTGGTTAAACATTCGACTTTAATTCCTGCATAGAAAACAGGGTGTCAAAATAATGTTTACGCTGTAACATGTTACAATCATTTTTAATGCCATGATAAAAGTAGAAAATACAAGTGGAAAAGAAAAATGGAAACAAGTGAAGTAAAAAAAATCATCGAAGCTGGTATTGAAGGTTGTGAAGCCACAGTAACCGCCGATGGCAGCAAGTATACCGCAATCGTGGTGTCAGATGAATTTGAAGGTAAAACTATGGTGGCTGAGCAGAAGATGGTTTATGCGCTGGTTAATGAGCATATTCAGAGTGGGGCGATTCATGCTTTGACGATTAAGGCTTATACAAAAGCTGAATGGGCGGAAAAGCAGTAAACAGCGAATAGTTTCGTCATCTAAATCTGATGAAAGGCTACAAAACAATATTACGATTCTAAATCAAGCAACCATTGCTTTCTATGCAAGCCTCCACCATAACCCGTTAAGCTACCATCAGAACCTATCACTCTGTGGCACGGTATGAGGATACTAATACGATTTTGACCATTGGCAGAAGCGACGGCTCTTATTGCTTTCGGATTATCTATTGCTATAGCCTGCTGTTTGTATGTCCGAGTTTTACCATAGGGAATTTTTATTAATGCTTGCCAAACTGATTGCTGAAAATCTGTTCCTGGCGTATCTAAAGAAACATTAAATTGTGTTCTATTTCCTGAAAAGTATTCTTTTAACTCCGATTGCAGATGATCTAAATGCGAGTTGTTTCCTGGTAAAATCACCGATTTAAGTCTTTTACATAAATCTTTAAATTCAGTTTCTAACATTCTTCTATCTGTAAACTCCAATAAACAAACTCCTCGCTTGGTTGCGCAAGCGAACATCGGGCCAATTGGCGTCGTAAATCGAACGATATTTATTATATTTTGGTTTTCATTATGGCTCGCTGAGTTTCCAAAAATAGAGCAATAACTTTCATTAAAACCACTTAGTGATTCATAGCCACTATCAAATGCTGACTTGGTTATTGCTTTACCACTTTTTATATCGTTGAAGGCTGAATTAATACGAAGCATTCTTTGGTATGCATGGAAGGTCATATTGTGATGCGATTTAAACCATCTTCTGATTTGGCTTGGTTCAACGCCTCTTTGTTTTAAGCCGTAATCATTGATTTTTAAGTACGGGTTTTCGTGTAATTCCTTTACAATATTTTTTATGTATTCTGGCGTTTCATCCATTTGTTCCATAGGCTTGCAGATTTTACATGGCCTAAAACCATTTTGAATAGCTTCTTGAGTAGTATTATAAAAAGTGACATTTTCTACCTTGGGTTTTCTTGCTCGGCAAGATGGACGGCAAAAAATTCCTGTTGTTTTAACCGCAGTAATAAATACACCTTCATACTGGGTATCTTTATTGCCGATTGCGTTATATTTTTCTTTAAAGGTTAATTTGTTTTTCATCTAAAGAATACTAAACAAATCACACTGATTAGCTACCGAAAAATTAACAAGTATGTTTGTATCAGACGGATTGAATGACTTACTACATGTGAATGTCGGCATGATTAAATTGCTTAGAAAAATTATTAATATCTTTAACTGAGGTGATTCTATAAATATCTTTGCCTGTAGCGCGAGATTGAATTTTCTCGAACAGTTCAGGTGTCCAAAATTTGGGTGACAACCGTAGATATTTCCAGCTTGCTAATGTGCCTTTCAAAACCGAACTACCTTCAGGCCAGCCTTCAGGTTTCGCAAAAAAACTCTTTAGTAGTCTCTTGGTAGCCCACCAGTAGTGAACAATATACGGTAAATCAACGTAAATGAGAGTATCTGCGGCATCGATACGCTGCCAAAAAGATTCTAATGTACCGAGGCCTTCAATGATCCAGTTGTCAGCGCTTATTAATTCATCATGACTTTTGGAATATTCTTTTGGTGAAACTCGTTCCCCATTTTTCTTATACTCGATTAAATCTAACGCATATAATTTGATATCAGTTTTAGATGAAAGTTTTCTGCTCAGCGTTGATTTTCCGCCTCCTGGCTTGCCAAATACTGCAATCTTATTCATCTAATGAAGCTTCGTTTCATGTGGGTTTCGATAGTATGTAACGAGAATTAAATCACCTAAAATCTATCTCTCGAGCATGATTTTTAGATTTTGATATTTGAGTTCATCTTTTCAAATAATCACTAGCCCCAACTTTCTCCTGAATAATCTTCATCATCTCAGGAAAAACTTTTGGCGCAGCAGCAATTATATCGCCGCTTTCCAGATAACCATCTCTATTCTCAAAGTCGCTGACAATGCCACCGGCTTCTCGTACGATAAGTGCGCCAGCGGCGATGTCCCAGGCTTTTAAATTAAATTCCCAGAAGCCATCAATGCGACCAGCGGCTAACCAGGCGAGGTCTAACGCAGCAGAACCGGGGCGGCGTAAACCGGCGGTTTTTTGCATTAGAGATTTCATGGTTTCTAGATAGGTGTCGAGATAGCTCTGGTCGTGATAGGGAAAACCTGTGCCGAGCAACGCGTTATTTAAACCTTTGTGATTGGTGACGCGAATTTTTTTATCGTTGAGTTGCGCACCGTTGCCGCGTGATGCGGTAAATAATTCCTGTGCAATCGGGTCGTAAATCACACCCACTTCCAGACGATTTTTTACTTTCAGCGCGATTGAAACCGCAAATTGCGGAAAGCCATGCAGGTAATTTGTAGTGCCATCGAGCGGGTCGATAATCCACTGGAATTCGGAATCTTCAGCTTGCGTGCCGCTTTCTTCTGCAAGAATGCCATGTTCGGGGTAGGCATCTTTAATCGTGGCGATGATGATTTCTTCCGCCATGTGATCGACAGTGCTGACGAAATCATTATTTTGTTTGGTGACAATTTTGATACGATCAAGTCGATCCATGTTTCGGACGATAATATCACCGGCAGCACGTGAAGCACGTACCGCTATATTTAGCATTGCTTGCATATTTAGTTTAAAGTTGGCTTTTTTAAATTCAAAGAGTTCAAAGTGCTTTGTACAGGGCACTTTTAATTTGAAGCATAGCAGAATTAACCCCATGACACAGCAAACAAATCTTTCTCTACTTAAAAATATCCGCATCGTATTGGTTAATACTTCGCATCCCGGCAACATTGGCGCAGCGGCGAGGGCGATGAAAAACATGGGCTTGTCGCGTTTGATGCTGGTGCAACCTAAAGATTACCCTTCTCTGGAAGCGGTAAACCGTTCAGTGGGCGCGGTGGATATTTTGGATAATGCGACGGTGGTTGAAAATTTAAGCGATGCTGTTTCTGGCTGTGTTTGGGTGGCAGGCACCAGTGCGCGATTGAGAACGATTGAATGGCCGATTTTAGAGCCTCGAGAATGCGTCGATACATCGCTGGAATATCTTGAACAGGGTGACATCGCCATTGTTTTTGGCCGTGAGAATAGCGGTTTAACCAATGACGAAATGGCGAAATGTAATGTGCTGTTACATGTGCCAACAGATCCAGATTTCAGCTCGTTAAATTTAGCGGCTGCAGTGCAGGTAGTTTGTTATGAATACCGTCTGGCGGTGTTGGAAAATAAAGTCGCCAAGAAAAAAGGCAATAAACATCGTTACGATGCACTGGCGAACGCTGAGCAGATGGATGGCATGTACAACCACTTGCACGAGGCATTACATCACACGCATTTTTTTGGTACGAATAATTCGGATGTTGTCATGCATCGCTTAAAAGGTTTGTTTAATCGCGCGAATGTTACGCAGCGTGAGCTAAGTATTGTGAGAGGGATATGTTCGGCAATGCAGGGTAAAAAACGTCCGCGTTAGTTTTTGTTGAGTCCATTTTTATTGAAGCTGTAGTTAAAACCAAGTGTTAACCAGGCAATTAAAAAACATATACCACCAAACGGCGTAATGATTCCCAGCCATTTAATACCGGTGAGTGTAAGCGCGTACAAACTGCCGCTGAATAAAATAATGCCGACAAACATAAAAATTGCAGCTGCAATGTTACAGCGGCTTGGGTTTTTCTCGCTTAATATTCCTATCAGTATCAAACCAATACCGTGCATCATTTGATAATTTGCCGCGGTTTTAAATGTGTTGAGATATTCAGCGCTTAATATATCTTTCAAACCATGCGCGGCAAATGCGCCTGCGGCAACGGCAATAAAAGCATTAAATGCGCCAAAAGCGATAATTAAATTAATTGTGCTTGATTTGGTCATGTTTTAATCTCGTGATTTGAATCTTACAAATAACAATTTCGTATAGTAATATGCTCTCATCTTACTTTAATTATTTAATGGGGAACACACATGCCATCTTTTGATGTTGTCGCCGAAGTCGATAGCCACGAATTAACTAACGCTGTCGATCAGATGAATCGTGAGGTTTCAAATCGATTTGATTTTAAAGGCAGTGACGCAAAGATTATACTAAAAGAATACGAGATGAATTTTGAAGCAGCAAGCGATTTTCAGTTAAAACAAATGCGCGATATTATGGTGAATAAATTATCTAAGCGTGGCATCGATAATCGTTGCCTCGATCGTGGCAAAGTTGACGAGCGAGGTTTGCGTGCGTATCAAACCATCACAGTAAAACACGGCATCGATAAAGAAGATGCTAAAAAAATAACCAAGATGATTAAAGAACAGAAATTTAAAGTACAGGCGGCGATTCAAGGTGAGCAAGTGCGAGTGACAGGTAAAAAACGCGATGACTTACAAGCGGTGATGGTTTTTTTAAAAGGCGCGGATATTGACTTGCCTTTGCAGTTTAATAATTTTAGAGATTAAACTTTTGTTGCATTTTTTAGTTACATCTTTTGGCTACATTTTTTCAAACGTATAAATATCATACCGTGTTTTTTTGCTTTTGATGCAGGTATTCGGTTTTTTATCGTTGAGTGCTTCTGCTTTAATTGGGTCAGCCTGAATCGGACGTTTTACCACAACACGTTTTTTCGCGAAAAGTAGGGCGTTTCCCAGTAATTCAGCAGCGTTGTCATCAGCACCGTGTAAACGTTGCAGAATTTGCATGTCTTTTTTTACTAAGGCTGATTTTTTTCTGTGTGGGTACATCGGGTCGATATAAATCACATCGGGCGCAATAGCATTTGTGCTTAATTGCTGTTTTATATAATCGTTGGCATCATTATTAATAACCGTAAATCCCTGTTCTAATATTGGTTCAAACTTTTCGTTGAGTGATGCGCGTTCTATTGCATTTTCAATAAGCGGAAAAATAATGGGCGAACGTTCAATCATCGTAATGGGACAGCCTAAAGTTGCTAACACAAAAGCATCGCCTGCCAGTCCTGCGGTGGTGTCAAGAACATTCGGAATCACACCTGCTTTCAGGCCAATAGCTTTTGCGATTGCTTGCCCGCGACCGCCACCAAATTGATGACGATGTGCAAGCGTGCCAGAAAGAAAATCAATAGAAATTGTTGTGTTGAGTTGGCGGTCGTACAACTCAATTAAATCGTCGTGAAAAATAAGTTGTAAATCGTATTGACTATTTTTGTGATCGCTTTTCATTTTTAATAGCGGCAACTTATTCAACTGACAAAAATCTTTTGCTTGCTGTAATCGTATTTTTGAAAAACACACAGCAGCTATCGAGATATGGTTTGAATTTTTTTGTGTTGAAATTGTACTATACCTTTTATCGAATATTGCCAAAGCTGATATGATAACCGATATGAATAAATATATTGATATAGCCGTTAATTTAACTGGTAGTGCATTTAAAAAAGATGTGCCTCATGTCATTGAACGTGCGCAAGCTGCGGGTGTGGAAAAGTTAATTGTGACTGGCACGGATAGTTTTCATAGCGAGCAGGCATTATTGCTGGCAGAGCAATATGACTCTGTTTGTTATGCCACAGTCGGTTTGCATCCGCATCATGCGAGTGATTATTCCAGTGATTTAAATAGTGAATTACGCGATATGTTATTTCATAAAAATGCGCTGGCAGTTGGCGAGTGCGGGCTGGATTTTAATCGTAATTTTTCTACGCGAAAAGAACAGATACATGCCTTTGAAGGGCAGTTGGAAATTGCTATTGATTTACAAAAGCCATTGTTTTTACATCAACGTGATGCGCACGATGATTTTATTTCAATTTTGAAAAGTTGCCGAAGTGATTTGAATAAAATAGTGGTGCATTGTTTTACCGGCACCATTGAAGAAGTTAATGATTATATTTTGCTGGACATGCATGTTGGTGTGACCGGCTGGATATGCGACGAACGGCGTGGCACTTCGCTGCAACAAGCAGTCAAACACATTCCCTTAGATAGAATAATGCTGGAGACAGATGCGCCGTATTTGCTGCCGCGAGATTTAGTCGAAACGCCAGTAGAAAAACGTCGTAATGAACCTTGTTTTTTGCCGCATGTTTCGCAATCTGTGGCGAAGTATATGCAGGTGGATGAAAATCAATTGGCTGCAGCTGCTTATGAAAATAGCTGTGTTTTTTTTGATTTAATTTGAGTTTTGTCAGTGCTGTCCCGTTAACTTTTAATATAATTAGCACAAATCATTGTTATGCTTACAGTAAATCATTTAATTATAATCCGAGACATGAATTGCCAGCTGTTGCTATGACACGCTATAAACACATCCATGTGCGCTCGGATGCCGCGTCCATGCGGCATACGGTCATAGCAACAGCTGACAATTCACGCCTCTCATAGTTAACGGGACAGCAGTGGAGTTTTGTACGAAGTAGATTTGTTGTTATAGCAGGGCAGAACAATCGGAAAAACGCAAATTTATCATTGCGTGATCCAGAGTTGCAATCCGTGATCCAGAGTTGTAATCAATTAATAGAGGTGCCCTTAACAGGGGTTATTCCCCTAACCACTTTAAAAAACGCGGAGCTGTTTTTCAAGCTATCTCTAAAAAAATGAGAAAAGTGCTATAGTTATTGCCTACTTTTTAATAATGGAGACCTGCAGCAATGTCATATCAACTTTTAACTGCCCCTTCATCAATTGGTCGAGTCCTTGATAGTGGTTTTAAACTATTTATAGGCAGTTTTAAGCTAGTGCTTGGGCTGGCTGCGTTATCTGCCGTTGTTAATGTTGTTTTGCAATATGCAATGATGACGCTGATGATTTCTGATCAAACTTTTACTACACCAGAGCAGTCGGCAGAGTATTTACAGCAAGCCATGCCGGTTGCCATTGGTGTTGGCGTTGTTATCTGGATGTTTAGTCTGGCTATTTATAATGCAATGCTTGTGCGTGTTGGTCAGTATGCGGTGAGTAATAACGGAAATTTTGGTGACGCAATAATTTTGGGGGCTAAAAAAACACTGCCGGTTTTTTTAGCAATGCTTTTGTATATGTTGGCGATGATGTTGGGTTTTGTTTTGTTAGTTATTCCTGGTCTTATCTTGATGCTGACGTTATTATTTTTTCAGGTTTTAATAGTGACAGAAGATAAGGGTATTATAGAGTCTCTTAAAGCAAGCCATAATCTTGTGTGGGGAAATTATTGGCGCACGGCTACAGTTATAACCATTCCATTGTTTGTTATTTATGCACTAGTTATGGTGGTTGCCTTTATTGCAGGTGTGACAACAGCACTAGAGGTACAGAGTATGGAAGTTGGCACAGCACTCGAAATGAATTTTAGCATGGTAGATGCTATTAGTGCAGCGATACCAGCGTTTATGATGTCATTATTGTATTCGATATATATTGTGCAGGCAAATGATCTTAAGTTGCGTAAATTTGGCGCTGATTTAGAGCAGAAACTAGAATGATCAGTGGGGTGGGGGACATAACAATGAATATCGAAGCAACCTTTGCTTGTGAACGAACATATTAATAGAGAGCTTTGCACGAAGCATCTTTTCCGCCATAGCGGCGTTAAAAATGCCTAAAAAGTACTCACTTACTACGTGTAAGCTGCGTTTTTTTAGTCATTTTTGCCTTGCTATGACGCAAAATCTACATCGTGCAAAGCTCTCTAATAGTAATTATTTTTTGTGCAAATGGCTTTAGTTTGTCCAGATATTGTTGTGGATCCTGAATATGTTGAGCAGAGTCAATCATTTAATGATTCGTTGATTGCAACAGATTCAGATTTTACTAGCCATGAAGATTGTGACATGTTTGCATCATATTTTTATGACACGACAGATCTAAAAACAAATCTTTCCGATTCTCCACTGGTGCTTTCCAATCTTGATGTTATTGTTGATGAAATTTGGAAGCCAGAAGAAGAGCAAGGTCTGAACTTGCTGTTTGACGCAATGATAGACTGGTTTAAATCTTTTGGCATCAATGTTGACGTAAGCGCACTGCAGCAATATTTGCCATCCATAGATAGTGTGAGATTATTTACAGAGCTTTCGGTTAGTCTGCTGTTGTTGCTGGCGGTGGTGTTTTTTGTGCGCGGCTTATCTGGTTCTCGCGGGTACACATTTCCTCGTCTATTTAGATTTAAATCAGCCAATTTGAAAGTAGAAAGCAATAGTGTTTTATCTTTTGAACCTATCGAACAACTGTCTTTTCGCGAACAGCTTGGCATATTGCTGCAACGCAGTGTAATGGTTTTGCAAAAATCTAAAGCGATACCTGTTTCCGTTTGTTATACCAACCATGAACTGATTGATTGTATGGATATGAACAAAAATCCTGCCGCAAAATTGTTGTACAGGCAAGTCAAGCTTGCTGAGCCAGCCATTTATGGTGCTCGACCAGTAACGCAGGAAGTTCTTGCTGAAAGTCAGAAAATTTATTATGACATTAGTCGTATCAGTTGTTAATGACATTTTTTCCCACTAAAAAGATGTTGGGTGTTGTGTCACGTGAACTCTTGATGACAATCGGAGGCGCACTTTTGTCGATATTTGTATTATTAAACGTGTTTGTGCCTCAGCAGCAAAATATTTTGTATTCAAAACCTACGTCTGAAGATAGAGGGAAACATGGTTTTTACGCGTTATATAAATGGTTAACTGACAGTGGTATCCGTACTTTAAGTCTTCGTAAGCCAGTCGCGAGAATACAAAGTGGCGAATTGCCTGCTTCCGGTAATGTGATGGTAATTAATCTGCCTTATACAAAACAAGCATTGGAATCGGAGTGGCAGTCTATTAACCAATGGATACAACAAGGTAATACGGCAGTGGTTTTTGTTGCTGGTTTATATGCCAAACCTGAGTGGCTTTCATCTAATGATGTTTTTGCATCGATAAAAAAATTAACAGCCAGTGAATTTTCATTAAATGATAAAAAATTGATGGTTGAAAGCAATATTGAAGATAGCAAAAGTGCAGGTATTGACTGGCAAAACACAATGGATTTATTTCAGTCAAAACGGTTACAACTATCGCCAACAATTAAACATTCATTATTTGAAAATATTGATGCGCTTGATAGTTTTTACCTGCCACATTTGATGCAGGCGCAGGAAATCGATGAACAGAATGTTGATAACAAAATCATGGAAAAAACATATTACGCACTTGAAAGTGAGTCTTCCAGATTGGGGATGGGTTTATTAACCATCAGTGACAAGCCGACAGTAGGGGGCACTGACGATGTGTTACTTGATATGCATAAACATTATGTTATGTGGTTATTACCTGTGGGAGATGGTTGGATTTATTTAAGTGCATTCCCGGATATACTTAATAATCGTATGTTAAAAAAATCACAAAACGCATCCTGGTTTACTCAGTTGTTACAATTACATTTGTCATCAACCGGTTATGTTATTTTTAATGATTACCCTTTTGGTTTATCAAACTTATATGACCCAGATGCATTTTTTTCTGATCGGCGCTTACATTATACTTTTGCTTTTATTGCATCCTTCTGGTTGTTATATGCATTGGCATTTAGTCCTCGGCTAGCACCGGTTGTTGCACGACCGCCATTGCCAGAAAATAAAAACTTTATTGAAGTAACAGCGGGTTTTTTTAGTCGGCGGGTACAAGTCTCGGTGGTTGCAAAGACTTTATCTAAAGCATTAATTATTGATATTCAGAATAGAATACAGCTCAGGGGTAAATATTTTTGGTACTGGATGCAAGATCACCCTGATATCAGCAATGATGATGTGGATGTATTAAAGTGTGCCGGTGGATATGTCAGTGGGTATAAGAGGGGTCGCGTAAAATTAATGCAACTAACGCAAACAATAAGCCGAATTTATATTGTAATTAACAGGGTATAACAATGTCGACAGCCGTACAGCAATTGGAGCAAGAAATTCAGCAGCAACTGGGGACAGTGTTGTTTGGTATGGAGAAAACGATTCATGGCTTATGTGTGGCGCTTATAGCGCAAGGTCATGTGTTGCTGGAAGGACCGCCAGGATTGGGGAAAACGTTGCTAGCTAAATCGTTAGCAAAAATATTGCATGGTGAATTCAAACGTATTCAGTGTACCGCAGATATGATGCCGTCCGATCTAACGGGTATTCATGTTTACGATGAAAAAACCAGTGAGTTTAAGTTGTTAGCAGGACCACTGTTTTCGGAAGTAGTGCTGGTGGACGAAATTAATAGAACTGGTCCTAAAACGCAGTCTTCATTATTGCAGGCGATGGAAGAAGGGAGCATTACGCTTGACCGCAAGTCATATACTTTGCCTGAAAATTTTTTCCTGATGGCATCACAAAATCCCTATGATTTTGAAGGTGTTTATCCTTTGCCTGAGTCGCAGCTAGACCGTTTTTTATTGCGCCTGCAATTGGGCTATCCTTCGCTAGACACTGAAATGGAAGTGCTTAGCCATTATGATAAACCCGGCGGAGGACATCTGAATAATGCACTATCGTTTACGCCTTTAACAGCAGGTCTTTTAGAACAAGCTAAAACACAAGTTAAAGCCATTCATGTGTCGGAAGGTCTTTATCGTTATGTGGCTGAAATAGCAAAAGCAAGCCGCAGTGAGCCACGGCTAAGCCTGGGTTTATCAACACGCGGTGCGTTAGCTTTAATGCGTTGTGCGCGTATAGAAGCTGCGGTTCAGGGGCGTGACTATGTTGTGCCAGACGATGTGAAAATTATTGCGCCTGAAATAACCGCGCATCGGCTTATACTAACGCCAGAAGCAACGCTGGAGGATATTGACTGCACCCATATATATAAAGATATTGTTGCACGCATTGAAGTGCCTCGTGATTAAAGTCAATAGATTAAAGTCCATAAATTAAAGTCAATAGATCAAAGCAAAATAAAATTGTAATGACATTATCCATTCGTGGTTTTAGCTTTGCCGGTTTAATTTTATTGCTTGGTATTATCGGGCAATGGTTTGGGTATTTTACCGAATACCTGTGGCTTGTGCCTAGTGTGTTTTATTTATGGCTGCTGTCGCTTGAATACGTGGATCACCCTGAGTGCAAGGTGAAGTTTCAATTAACAGCCATTACTAACGTCTGTCCTGGTGACCTGATTCAGCAGCAGCTTGTCATCACAAATCTCTCACGCGGTGATATTTTTGTAGAATACCAGCTTGATTTTTGTAAGGCGGTTGCTGGAAAGTCTGTAATACAGCATCAGTTCATTGCAGCAAACAGTCATGTGAATAATAAAATTCACTACATGCCTTTGGCGTTAGGCGAAATTTCCCCTGCCGATTATCATGTACGTGTATTAGGTCGATATGGTTTTGCCTGGTGGCAAAAACACATAAAAAATGAGGAGGTCATCAACGTGATACCTTCTCGTGCTATGGGCAAGGCAAGTAGAGCTGGCTTACAACGAGAAGGTTTGCGCGTTTCTAAAAATCGTGTATCAGCAGGGTTTGAATTACTTTCTCACCGTGAGTACCAACAGGGGGATTCGCTGCAAAGCATTGACTGGAAAGCCAGTGCTCGGCGAAGGCAAAAAATGGTGCGCATTATGTCGCATGAACAGCGCATTGAGCTGGTTATTTTGCTTGATTGTGGACGCACCAGCCAATTGCAGGCGGGTGATTTAAGCCAGTTGTTGCATAATGTGAATATTGCAGCAAGATTGTCTGATCTGGCTTTGCAGTACGGTGATCATGTCGGCTGCATTCGTTATGCGGACAAACCGCTAGCGGTTATGCCACTTAATAGTGGTAACAAAGCCAGGCAGCAGTTGCAGGTCTTGCTTAAAAAATCGACAGCGCAAAAAACAGAGTCTAATTTACTGATGGCGGCGCTGCAGGCTCGCCGGTTACTTGGTCATCGTGGTCTGGTTGTTGTATTAACTGATTTACACAGCGGTGATTTACACTCTCAGTTTGCTCAGGCTGTTAGACTTTTAAGCGAAAAACATGAAACACTTATTGCAAGCCTGGATGATCAGTCGATTTTGGATATGCGCTGGGCAGCCGCTTCACACTGGCTTGACCCGTATAAAAATCTTTCGGCAATTGAGTTTGTGCGCGAGAGAAAATTAATAAAAACACGTTTAAGGCAGTTGGGTGCTAATGTGGTCACCGCGTCACCAAATACTTTAGACCAGGCAGTCATGAAATATTATCAACGGCGTAGACTTGGTGCGATTATTTAGGAGTGTGTGCCTCATCACATGCCATGAATACATCCCTGTAGGCTTGGCATCTACATCCATGCGTTTGATGGTTTTGAATATAGTGCAAAGCTCTCTATGCATTACTAATGGTTATTGTGTGCAAGAGTGCTGTCCCAAAATTTTGGTCCATTACTTATAAATAACCAAAAAAAAGTCCCTGTTATTAGACCTGTGAATAACCGAAAGGTAAGAGAGTATGATGCGTTGGGTGAAATGTAACCTTCAATGATGCCTGCAAGGATTAAAAAAGGTAGAACAACAATAAGTACTTTGCCAGCGTCAGCGGTGGCTTGTTGAAAAGCTTGCTGGCGGGTATTTGAACCTGGGCGTAGCAGTGCTTCGCCAAGTTTTAACCCCATTGCTCCTGATATACAGATAACACTTAGCTCTACAACGCCATGGCTAATAATAAATTTAAATAATTCGCCATCAAGATTATATTGCGCAGTAAAAGCAAATGTGGCACCGAGCATTAGTCCGTTTAAAAGAATAATGTACAAAGTTCCCAGACCGTAAAATACACCCATTGTAAATGCAACTATTGATACGGTAATATTGTTTGCCATTAATTGAAATGATAATAAAGAAGAGGGTATTATATTTAGCAGACCATTTGTCCATAGCTCGCCCGACTGCACACGGTTAATCATTTCAGTAGAAACAAATAAAGTAATAAGGTCGGGAAAAGCAGTGATAAGTAACCAACCGCAGCTCATAGAGAACAGGAATAAAGCGATAGTGTTAATAATTGTTTGTGACATCGAGCGTATTAAATTAGGTGATTCTACTGTGTATATTTCTTTTAATTTAAGTAAAATATTGCTTGGTGTTCGATAAATGAGCTGGTGACCGTTGAGGAATAAAGCTTCAAGCCTATGGTGTAGGCGGCTATTGGGTAATGTTTGTCGGGCAAGTGATAAATCGTTGGCGAGGGCGCGAAAGCCATTAATGATTTCTCGTACCTGACTTAGGTTGCCAGTTTTTTTATCCTGGCTTTGAAAAAGTAAATGTAATTTTTGCCAGCTAGTAACGCGCTTTTTTAGCCAACTCTCTAATGTTTGTTGCTGAATATTATTGTCCATCGTATTTGTTAATCTCTACGGGTTAATTCCTCGTGGCTTGCCACCAGTTTTGTGTAAACGAAGTTGCCTCCTGTTTGAGACCATCGACGGCAGGGAAGCCGTCGTGAGCCTACAAGAAAGGCAGATATTTGCTCCTCGGCAACCGTTCCTGCGTTGCCCTAATAAGTTACACCCATGTAATGATGCAATATCTGCACTTCCTGCGTCCATGCTGGTTATATTTACGGCGTGTCTCAAGCCGGAGGCAACTTCGTCATCAATATATACCTCGTCCGCTTATGGCGAGGTAGTTTATTGGTGTTGGTTAATAGAGGTGCCCTAATTTGTTTTTAAGTTTAATAAGGTGTTTTTTTAGTTCACGGTCTTTTTCTGTATGGAAATCATCAGAAATTTTGGACAATAGTTGATGACCAAGTTGCAAACGTTTTTCAGGAAGTAGTTGCTCCCATCGATTAATTATTTCCAGCAGCAATTCGTAATCACCTGCTGGAATAGTGGCGTTTAAGGTTTGTTTAACAACATCTGTTATCGTAGTGTCTGCCTTATTTTCGTAAACCAGAATGGTCCCTGCGGCTATGTCACCAATTCGGATGTGTTTTTTTGTGAAAAGGCAAACAACAATACCAATGGTATAAACCCCTGGTAGACTATCAATAATGCGAAAAACATTTCTAATTAACAGACTTCCAGCGTCTGGTATATGCCCCTGAGTTGTGACTAGTCGCACATCTGCTATGCGTTTGCCAGGCGTACGCCCATGCATTAATATTTCTAATATGGGGTGGTAAAAAAAATAGCCTATAACAGCGGGCAAAAAAATAATGGTAGTAGTTATTACTGTGCTGTTTGTGGTGCTGTCGAAATCTTCTGAAAAAAATTCTTGAATACTGCCAATACCCGGGATTAATGTTATTGAGGCATAAAGCCATAACAAGGCAAATAATAGTCTTATATGCCAGTCAATAACAAACGCATATGCTCGCGCGCCAATACCGGCTATTTCGAGCGAATAATGTAAAGCATCTGCGCTACTGATTGTTAAAGTTGCATCCTTTGTTGTTTCCATACGGGCTATTGCTCTGGTGTGTTAATCGTTACGAGCCAGGGTTGCGCTTGTTGTAAGGCTTGCGCAAGGCGAAGCTGTTTCCTTAAGTATAGGTTATAAATAATTCAAAACTTATGAAAGCGGCTTGCTGAATAAGTATTTAATTCCTATGGGTTAATCCCCCGTAGTTAATTTTTTCTGTATTTCTGTTGGTGGCAGGGTAGATTGAGAGCTTTGCACGATGTAGGTTTTGCGTCATAGCAAGGCAAAAATGACTAAAAAAACGTAGCTTACACGTAGTAAGTGAGTACTTTTTAGGCATTTTTAACGCCGCTATGGCGGAAAAGATGCTTCGTGCAAAGCTCTCAGATTATTTTTTGTCGTGTTTTTCTGCAGCTTGTAGTGTGTTACGAATTAACATCGCAACTGTCATGGGGCCAACGCCGCCGGGTACGGGGGTAATCCATGCGGCATTTTTTGCGGCTACTTCAAAATCGACATCACCGGTTAGTTTGCCGTTTGGCAGACGATTGATACCGACATCAACCACGGTGGCACCGGGTTTTACCCATTCGCCTTTGACAATACCGGGTTTGCCGACGGCAACAACCAGAATGTCTGCATCCGCGACGTAAGACGCTAAATCTTTGGTAAAACGATGACAAATTGTAACGGTTGCGCCTGCTAGCAATAATTCCAGATTCATCGGCCGACCAACAATATTTGATGCGCCCACCACCACCGCATGACGGCCTTTAAAAACTTCGCCAATACTTTCTAACATGTGAATAACACCGTGCGGTGTACACGGGCGCAGTGTCGGCATACGTTGTGCCAGCCGACCAATGTTGTAGGGATGAAAACCATCGACATCTTTATCGGGGTGAATCGCTTCCAGCACGAGCGTGTCGTCGATATGTGCGGGCAAGGGCAGTTGCACTAAAATGCCGTCGATGCTGGCATCATTATTTAAATCTTTAATCAATGTTAATAATGTTGCCTGGTCGGTGCTTTCATCGAGATCATACGATTTTGAGAGCAGATTAGCTTCATCGCAGGCTTCGCGTTTTTTTCTGACATAAACTTGTGAAGCGGGGTCAAGCCCGACCAGAATGACCGCCAGCCCCGGTGCGCGTTGATTATTTTTTATGCGCTGCGTAATTGCTAAACGAACGTTTTCTCTAACATTGGCGGCAATAGCTTTGCCATCTATGGTTTGTGCTGTCATGTGAATTGCTTTTGCTGTTCTGAAAAAAGTAATTTTCGCACGTGGAATACGGTTACCACAAGCTGTAAATCGGTTCTTGACCATCGCCTGAGCAACGCGTAATATTCCCCGCCTCTTGATTCGTGTGAAAACCCAATTTACACAAAGTGGTCGTAGCTGTTTTTGCGCCACACTTCAGAGAATGTCGGGGTATAGCGCCCAGTTTTATTAACATGGGGTAGCGCGCCTGCTTTGGGAGCAGGATGTCGGGAGTCCGACAAAATTGCCGGGAGCAATTTTGAACATCAGCGTCTTTTTGCGGATGGTCCGAAGGGTGGAGGGCAGGAGCTCAGAATAATCTCTCTATTTATCAATAGTATAGCTGTTGATATCAGGAGAAATAATGAAATACGACTCACATTTAACTGCTTGTTTAATTGATGAGTTATAAAATTACGGGGTATAGCGCAGTCTGGTAGCGCGCCTGCTTTGGGAGCAGGATGTCGGGAGTTCGAATCTCTCTACCCCGACCAAATTTAAAGTCGGTTACTATGGAGATGTGACTAACTAGATTTATGTAAAACAGGTTTTAAAATTCTGCGCCTGTAGCTCACTCGGATAGAGCATCGGCCTTCTAAGCCGAGGGTAGCAGGTTCGAATCCTGCCAGGCGTACCAAATGATGCGGGGTATTGCGCCTGTAGCTCACTCGGATAGAGCATTGGCCTTCTAAGCCGAGGGCAGCAGGTTTGACAAAATTGCCTGCTAGGGCAGGAAGCCTGTAGTTAGAACAACGCAGGAGCAGTTGTCGAGAGCAATTTTGAACATCAGCACGTTTTTTGCTGATGACCCGAAGGGTTGTAGGGCATGGAGCCCGGAATAATTCTGCCAGGCGTACCAAATTCATGCGCCAGCATATAAAAAATTATGGTGGGCGTAGCTCAGTTGGTAGAGTCCCGGATTGTGATTCCGGTCGTCGTGGGTTCGAGCCCCATCGTCCACCCCATATTAGTTGTTTAGAGCAATTTTTTAGTGCGATGCATTGATTGTTCGCTAAATGATTAAAGCCAAACGTTTGATAGTGGCAAATTTTTGCAGGAAAAAACGGCATTTTTTTGTTAATATCAACATCTTATTTGCGAGAGTGGCGGAATTGGTAGACGCGCTGGTTTTAGGTACCAGTGTCTTTGACGTGAGAGTTCGAGTCTCTCCTTTCGCACCATTTTTTTACACGTTTTATTACTCAAATAATTTAGTGCCGAGGTAGTTATGCAAGTATCAGTTGAAGCAGGTGAAGGTTTAGAGCGTAAGTTAACCGTTCAAGTGCCTGCAGAAACCGTTGAGATGGAAGTTAATAACCGACTTAACTCTATAAAGAGTACGGTACGAATTGACGGTTTTCGTCCAGGTAAGGTGCCACTTAAAGTAGTTAAGCAAAAATATTCGGGCACCATTTTGCAGGAAGTGGCTGGTGAGTTAATGCAAAAAACTTTTCAGGAAGCGTTGACGCAAGAAAATTTGCAGCCTGCGGGTGACCCCGTTATCCAGACGCAAGACCTGGTTTTAGGGCAGGCGATGGAATACACCGCTACCTTTGAAGTTTATCCTGATGTTGCATTAACGCCAGTGACTGATATTTCGATAGAGAAAATAGAAGCCGGTATTGAAGACAGTGATGTTGACAATATGATTGATGTTTTGCGCAAACAAAAAATGGATTGGGTAGAAGTCGATCGTGCTTCAGTCAATGATGACCGCATTAGCATTGATTTTATTGGTAGCGTTAATGGCGAAAAATTTGATGGTGGCAGCGCGAATGATATGCCGTTAGTGTTGGGTGCAGGGCAGATGATTCCTGGTTTTGAAGAGCATCTGACAGATTTAAAAGCGACTGAAGAAACAAGCTTTAAAGTTTCTTTTCCTGATGATTACACTTCAGAAGAACTGGCTGGAAAAGAAGCGGAGTTTGCGGTTACCGTAAAAAAAGTAGAAGAAGCTCAGTTGCCCGAAGTAGACGAAACATTCGCAAAAGCTTTTGGTGTTGAAAGTGGTGATGTTGCGCAATTGAAAACAGATATTAAAGCCAACATGGAGCGCGAGCTGGAAAGAAGATTACGTACACTGCTAAAAGGCAATGTGATGGACGCACTGATGGCGGCAAATACAATTGACGTGCCTACTGCCACCATTCAGCAGGAAGCAGAAGCACTAATGAAACAAGCTGAAGCGCAGACACCGGACAGTAACCTGTCGATTGATACTTTTATGGATGATGCTAAACGGCGTGTTCAGTTGGGTATGATTTTGGCAGAAGTGGCAAAAACTTCTGCAATAAATATTGAAGAAGACATGATTAAACAGCGCATTGAAGAAATGGCAAAAGATTATGATGACCCTGATGAATTTGTTCGTTATTACATGGGTAATCAGGAACTGTTGGGTGGTGTGCAATCATTGGTGCTGGAAGATAAGGTTGTTGACTGGATTGCTGAGCAGGCAACGGTGAACACTAAAGTCAGTACTTTTGACGAAGTGATGAATCCTGAAACTAATAAATCCTAAAATCAGTAAATTCCAAAGCCAATAAATCCTGAAACCAGTAAATTCTGGAACAAGTAAATTCTAAAATCAGAACGCAAATTTTAAAACAGGCTAAGTTAGAGACATTGGTATTTATTGTTCTAGAATTACTGCTCTAGAATAATACTCTAGAATAATAAACGACATAAAACACAACGGCGTAAATAATGATCAATAATAATTCTAATAGTGCGTTAGACACACAATCATTAAATCTGGTTCCTATGGTTATCGAGCAAACGCCTCGTGGCGAACGCTCTTATGACATCTACTCCCGCTTACTTAAAGAGCGTGTGATTTTTATCGTTGGTCAGATCGAAGACCACATGGCGAACCTTGTAGTAGCGCAGTTATTGTTCCTGGAGTCAGAAAACCCTGATAAAGATATTTCAATTTATATCAATTCTCCCGGTGGTTCTGTTACAGCGGGTTTAGCCATATACGACACAATGCAGTTTATTAAGTCGGATGTTAGCACTCTGTGCATTGGTCAGGCGGCAAGTATGGGGGCTGTATTACTGGCGGCGGGTACTAAAGGCAAGCGTTTTTCATTGCCGCACTCTCGAGTGATGATTCATCAACCCTTGGGTGGTTTTCAGGGGCAGGCAAGTGATATTGAAATTCATGCCAAAGAAATTTTGAAAATACGTGAGCAACTCAATCAATTACTGGCAGACCACACGGGTCAAACTATAGAAACAATTGGCAAAGATACCGAGCGTGATAACTTCATGGGCGCGGAAGATGCGGCTAAATATGGGCTTGTTGATGAAGTGCTTAGTTCACGTAGTTTAAGTGCTTAACTATTGCTTATTTTTTAATAGAGGTGCCCTTGCTAAATAGATTCAAGCTGAATGAGTTTAGGCTGAATGGGAGTTTAAGCTGAAGATAAGGTTTGGCTTATTTTACCAAAGACTACTTAAAAAACCGTTTTTCGTAAAAAAACACCAAAAACTTCGATATAAATTCCTGCATGAATTTTATCTATGCGCTATTGTCTAGTGTAAGAAGTAACAACAAACAACAATTAAATTTACCGACTACCACAAATCGAGTAAAATTTACTTGAAAAATTGCTCACTAATAGGCAAGGTAATAGTTAGGTATGCGTAGTACTGAAATGCCATAAGAGAGTACGCAAAGAGAAGTATTATGAGCGACGATAAAAAAACAACCGGAAATGATTCTGAAAAACTGCTGTATTGTTCCTTCTGTGGAAAAAGTCAGCACGAAGTCAAAAAACTAATTGCGGGTCCATCCGTTTATGTTTGTGACGAATGTGTTGAGTTATGCAACGACATCATTCTTGAAGAGCTGGAAGACGAAACCAGTACAGCCATCAAAAAGCTGCCAACACCGCGTGAAATTAACATCACTTTGGATGATTATGTTATCGGCCAGGTGCGCGCTAAAAAAATTCTTTCTGTTGCGGTTTATAACCACTATAAACGCCTTGAAGTAAAACACAAAAAAGATGACGTAGAGTTATCTAAAAGTAATATTTTGATGATTGGGCCAACCGGTTCTGGCAAAACATTGCTCGCTGAAACATTGGCAAGATTGCTTGATGTGCCGTTTACTATTGCTGATGCTACCACGCTGACCGAAGCCGGTTATGTTGGTGAAGACGTTGAAAATATAATTCAAAAACTATTGCAAAAATGCGATTACGATGTTGATAAAGCACAAACCGGCATTGTTTACATCGATGAAATCGACAAAATTTCCCGTAAATCCGATAACCCATCAATTACCCGAGATGTCTCAGGCGAAGGTGTGCAGCAGGCATTACTGAAATTGATTGAAGGAACCATTGCCTCTGTGCCACCACAAGGTGGGCGTAAACATCCACAACAGGAATTTTTACAGGTTGATACTTCAAAAATTTTGTTTGTCTGTGGCGGCGCTTTTGCAGGGTTAGATAAAGTTATTTTAAATCGCTCAGAAAAAGGCGGCATTGGTTTTGGTGCAGAAGTCAGAACAAAAGATGAAGAACGCAAAGCGCATGAAGTGATTGATGAGTTGGAAGCCGATGATTTAATCTCATACGGTTTAATTCCTGAGTTTGTTGGTCGCCTGCCTGTAGTGGCAACATTGGAAGAGTTAGACGAAGATGCTCTGGTAACCATTTTGACTGAGCCGAAAAATGCACTAAGCAAACAGTACGGAAAAATGATTGAGATGGAAGGCAGTGAACTGGAGCTTCGTGAAGAAGCGCTGCATGCGATTGCGAAAAAAGCCATGGAGCGTAAAACAGGTGCTCGTGGCTTGCGCACCATCCTTGAAAATATCCTGCTTGATACTATGTATGAATTACCGTCTCTAAAAGGTGTATCTAAAGTCGTTATTGATGAATCGGTGGTTGAAGGCAGTAATCAGCCATTCCTGGTTTATGAAGGCGGGGAACAGAAAAAAATAAGTCAGGAGAATTAAGTCGAGAGCTTTGCACGATGTGGATTTTTCATCGTGCAAAGCTCTCGAATAAACAAAGGCTTATAAAATAACTTCGGATTTTTAAATTATTTTGTTGGTGAGATGCTTGAAAAGCTTCGCATTTGTCTACACTTACCAATAACGAATAAAAATTAGAGGTAGTCATGGCCAGCACAAAAGATCCGGAAGTGAATATAAAACAATCGACGGACCAGCCTTCAGAAATTCCCGTTTTACCCTTACGCGATGTTGTGGTTTACCCACACATGGTCATTCCCCTTTTTGTTGGTCGCGAGAAATCCATTCAGGCGCTTGATTCCGCCATGCAAGCCAATAAACAAATATTGCTGGTTGCGCAGAAAAGTGCCGACATTGATGATCCGGGGATTGATGATGTGCATGAAATTGGCACGCTCGCGACTATTCTGCAATTACTAAAATTACCTGACGGTACCATCAAGGTGCTAGTTGAGGGTTCTCAACGCGCGCATATTGAAGGCATAAAAGAAAGCGGTGCATTTTTTGTTGCTGGCTATCGTTTATTGTCTGATGCTGCCGCTAAAAACGATCAGGAACTCGAAATTCTTTCGCGTTCAACACTGAGTGTTTTTGATCAATACGTAAAACTCAACAAAAAAGTACCGGCAGAAGTTTTAACATCTTTAGCCGGTATCGATGAGCCCTCTCGTCTGTCCGACACTATTGCGGCACACATGTCACTGAAGCTTGATGAAAAACAGAAAATTCTGGAAATTTCGGATGTGCAAAAAAGACTTGAGTACATTATGAAGTTAATCGATGGCGAAATCGATATGCTACAAATTGAAAAGCGCATTCGTGGTCGTGTTAAGCAGCAGATGGAAAAAAGTCAGCGTGAATATTATTTGAATGAGCAAATGAAAGCCATTCAAAAAGAACTGGGTGACATGGAAGATGCACCAAACGAAGTTGAAGAGTTAGCGCAGAAAATTGAAAAATCTGGCATGAGCAAAGAGGCTAAGAAAAAAGCCGATGGTGAATTAAATAAGCTGAAAATGATGTCGCCCATGTCAGCAGAAGCAACAGTGGTACGCAACTATATCGACTGGTTAGTTGACTGTCCATGGAAGAAAAAATCGAAGATTCGTCATAACCTTGCTGAAGCAGAAGGCGTATTGAATGACGACCACTACGGTCTGGATAAGGTTAAAGAGCGTATATTAGAATATCTGGCTGTACAGCAGCGAGTGAAAAAATTAAAAGGTCCGATATTATGCTTGGTGGGTCCTCCCGGTGTTGGTAAAACATCGTTAGGGCGTTCGATAGCCAGAGCAACCAACCGTAAATATACACGCATGGCATTAGGTGGCGTGCGTGACGAATCTGAAATTCGTGGTCATCGTCGTACTTATATCGGTTCATTGCCTGGAAAAATTATTCAAAACTTAAGCAAAGTTGGAACACGTAACCCACTTTTTTTGCTGGATGAAATTGACAAGATGGCAGCAGATTTTCGCGGCGATCCTGCTTCCGCTTTGTTGGAAGTATTAGACCCCGAACAAAATCACACCTTTGCCGATCATTATCTGGAAGTGGATTTTGATCTTTCCGATGTGATGTTTGTTGCCACCGCAAACAGCATGAATATTCCCGGTCCATTGTTAGATCGTATGGAAGTGATTCGCCTGCCAGGTTATACCGAAGATGAAAAAGTTGAGATTGCAAAAAACTATTTGCTACCTAAACAACAAAAAAATAATGGCTTAAAAGAGGATGAACTTCAGATTACGGATGCAGCATTGCGCGATGTGGTGCGTTATTACACGCGTGAAGCAGGTGTGCGTAGCATCGAACGTGAAATAGCGAAAATTTGTCGCAAAGTGGTGAAGGAAGTTGTACTCAACAAAAAGAAATCAATTCCTGTAACCAAAGTTATACCAAAAACGCTGGAAAAATACCTAGGTGTTAAACGCTTCCGTTATGGTGTTGCTGAAGACAACGATCAAATCGGTCAGGTAAATGGTTTGGCGTGGACAGAAGTTGGTGGTGAATTACTGACAATTGAATCCGCAGTGATGCGTGGCAAAGGAAAGCTTTCCTATACAGGGCAGTTGGGTGATGTCATGCAAGAATCAATTCAGGCAGCGATGACAGTTATTCGTAGCCGAGCAGCTACCCTGGGTTTAAAGCCTGATTTTCAAGATAGCATTGATATTCATGTGCATGTACCCGAAGGTGCTACACCAAAAGATGGACCTAGCGCGGGTGTTGGAATGTGTACCGCATTGGCTTCATCTATTACTAAAAAAGCTGTTAATGCGAATGTTGCGATGACTGGTGAAATTACACTGCGTGGTGAGGTATTACCGATTGGTGGTTTAAAAGAAAAATTGCTAGCGGCGCATCGGGCAGGCATTAAAACTGTACTCATTCCACATGAAAATGAAAAAGATTTAGTTGAAATTCCTAAGAACATTTTAAGTAAGCTTGATGTGAAACCAGTGCGATGGATTGATGAAGTGTTAGAGCTTGCACTGACTGAAATGCCAGAACCATTAAAAGATGATGGTAAAGGTGGTGAAAAATCTGCAACATCTGCAAAAAATAAAAAAACAGAAAGCGCCTTGCGGCACTAGCTAAAGTATTGGTTACAGGCATTGCGTATAACTTGTTAATTTAATAAAATTATTTCTATTTATTGACCAGTGCATTTTTTAATGCACTGGTTTTTTATTTGTGAGTATAATTTAAATGTATTTGCAAATATTACTTAAAAGCCAGTGTTTTTGCATGTTTGACGTTGACACACTGATTAACTCACTGTATAAATCCCGCTTAGCAAAACATTGCTAGCAACCTTAAACTTGGTTCTTGATAATTACAGTCAATAATCAAAATTAAAATAATAACTTCTATATAAGTTTGTCTATTAAAAATCTGATAACGGGAGAATTCAATGAATAAAACAGAACTTACAGACGCAGTTGCAGAATCAACAGGTATGACTAAAGCAGACGCTGCACGTGCAGTTGACTCGGTGCTTGGCACAATCACTTCTACGCTTGCAAAAGGTGACCAGGTTGGTGTTGTTGGCTTTGGTACATTCTTGGTACGTGATCGTGCAGCACGTGTAGGACGTAACCCACAAACGGGCGCAGAAATTCAAATCGCAGCGGCAAAAGTTCCTGCATTTAAGCCTGGCAAAGCATTAAAAGATGCAGTAAACTAGCGCGCCTTTCGCGGGGCTGCTAAAGAGGGTCACCAAAGAGGGCCACCAAAGACATTTTAGCAAAAATTGGGTGCTTAGCTCAGCTGGTAGAGCGTCGCCCTTACAAGGCGAATGTCGGGGGTTCGACTCCCTCAGCACCCACCAAGTACGGACCGGTAGTTCAGCTGGTTAGAATGCCGGCCTGTCACGCCGGAGGTCGCGGGTTCAAATCCCGTCCGGTCCGCCATATTTAAGACGGTACCGTATTAAAGTTAGTATTTAAATATTAACTTTGTGCGGTGCATGTCATAGATATTTTCTAGGGATTTTCTCGACAAAGTCATCCTCACACCAAACTCCTAGAGTTAAATTTTTAAAAGCTAAGAATATAGGCTGCTTTAATAAACCTCGTGTTTTAGGTATAATTCCGCTCTAGTCTATTACTCATCACACAAAAATAAAAAGTAGAAAATTTATGTTACAAGCTATTAATGATCGTATTAAAGGTTGGTTAGGTATTGCTGTTGTCGTTTTGATTGGTTTGCCTTTTGCGTTATGGGGTGTCCAATCTTATTTTGAAGATGCCGGTCCTCGATATGCTGCGAAAGTTAATGGCTCAGAAATAACCGCGAGTGAATTTGAACGCTCCGTGTCATTACAGCGGCAATCAATTCTTCGTCAAAATGGCGGCAAACTCCCTATGGCTGAAAGTGCGTTGCGTGAACGTACTTTAACGCAAATGATAAACCAACGGTTACTTGAAGAAATAACATTTGAAAATGGTTATCGGATTTCAGACACGACTTTGAGTCAGCGAATTGAACAAATGTTTACTGTTGATGGTATGTTTGATCGCGAACGATTTGAAGCCAGTGTGTTATCACTGGGTATGAATGTACCAATGTATGAAAATGCACTGCGAAGTGAATTGAGGCTGCAGCAGATGCAGGCAGCCATTGCTAATACTTCTTTCGTTACCAAAGATGCAGTAAAAAAACTTGCCGCACTATCCGAACAAACACGCGACATCAGTGTATTGACATTTAATGTCGATCATTTTTCTACAGCAACAAAAGCAAACGCTGAAGAAATAAAAACCTATTACGAGAAAAACTTACAACGTTTTATGGTGCCCGAAAAAATAAAAGTTGATTATGTCGAAATTACATCAGATGTGCTGGCAGGTGATATTGATATTGACGAACAACAAATTAAAAAAATGTATGATGATTATGTTGTAAGTGTTACTGGTAGAGAGGAGCGCAAAGCCAGCCACATATTAATACAAAATTCTGACGATAAAGCCGCAGCGCAAATTAAAATAGAATCGCTTAAAAAAGAATTAGAGCAAGGCGCAGACTTTGCTGAAATGGCAAAAAAACACTCGCAAGATCCAGGTTCTGCTGTTAAAGGGGGTGACCTTGATTGGGTTGCTTTGGGCGAAATGGTTAAACCTTTTGAAAAAGCATTATTTGACATGAAAAAAGGTTCTGTTAGTGAAGTCGTAAAAACACAATTTGGTTACCATTTAATTAAGCTTGATGACATCCGAAGTGAACCCATCGTGCCACTTGGCGTAAAACGTTATGAGTTTGAAGATGAAATAAAAGAAGACGGTGTTGCCTCAAAATTTTATGATTTAAGTGAGAGACTGGCAGCCACTGCCTATGAAAATCCTGACAGTCTTGATGTGGTGATTGATGATCTGGGGCTTAAAATAAATACCAGCGATTATTTCTCACGCGTAGCAGGTGAAGGTATTGCAAAAAATGAGAAAGTAAGAAATATTGCTTTCTCTGCATTAGTGCTAGCACAGGGAAGTAATAGCGATATTATTGAGCTTAGCCCAACGCATGTTGTTGTGGTACGTTTGAATGAGCATGTGCAAGCAACAGCAATTCCATTAGCTGATGTTAGTTCTAAAATAGAAAATATACTAAAAGTGCAGGGCGGTCATAAACAAACTATGGCGGCGGCACTAGACATTAAAGTAAAAATAGAAGCTGGTGAATCTATCGACAGTATGAAAGGAAAAGGCGTTAATATCGTAACTATTGCGTCACTGGGTCGCAGGGATAATGCGCGAGTAAGTGACCCTTCAATATTACGAAATGCGTTTGATTTAGTGCCAACCGAAACAGATAAAAAATTAGTAAAAGAGGTCAACCTGGCTTCAGGTGATGTTGCTTTAGTCGTGTTAAACCAAATAAATCTTTCTGATAATATCTTGCAAAGCCAGTTGGATTTGGTAAAAAGTGAAGCCTTACGAGAACATGCAATTCGTGATTTTTCTAGCGCATTGTTAATAATTAAAGAAAATGCTGTTATCGACCGAAATATGAAGCTGGTTAATAATGCAGACGAATAGTTAAATTTTGACTTTATTTTTTTGGGAAAAATAACGCAGTTAAGATTACCGATTTAATAATCAGACAAAAGAGGCGTTGTGGCACTAAATAAAATTGCGTTACATTGGCAGATACTTATTGCACTATGCCTTGCCGTGCTCACTGGTTTTATTTTCGATCAATCATCTTCCATTTTTGGCATTTCTTTTTATTCCGTGCTGGTTTTTTTTGGCACCTTATTTCTTAATGCTTTAAAAATGTTAATTGTGCCACTTATCATGGCATCAATTATCACCGGCATGATGAGTCTAAGTGGTGATACGCTAGGACGTCTCGGTTCAAAAACGTTGTTGTACTATGCCAGCACCAGTTTGGTTGCTATTTTAATTGGTTTGTTTTTTGTTAACTTATTGCAGCCCGGTATTATTGACGGTGAGCCTGCGCGTAATATCATCGGTCTATCTGCACAAACGGATGAAGTTGTCAGTGAAGTGGGCGGTAAAGGCGCTAGCGATATTGCGGAAGTATTGCTGCGGATGGTGCCACCAAATATTATTATGGCTGCGGCAAATGGGCAAATGCTTGGACTGATTTTTTTCAGCTTAATTTTTGGTTTTTTTGTTTCAAAATTAGAAGGTGGTCCAGCGCAGGCGCATAAAAATTTCTGGCAAGGTTTGCTTGATATTATGATGATGATGACAAACCTCATCATGAAATTTGCACCAATCGGTGTTTACGCGCTGGTAACAAAAGTTATTATGATTTCAGGCGCGGAAGCGTTTGAGCCGTTAGCATTATTGTTTGCCACTGTTATTCTGGCGCTGGCGGCGCACTTACTTTTATTCTTACCAATCGTACTGCGTTATCTCGCAAAGGTGTCACCAACAAAACATTTTAAAGCGATGTTGCCAGCGTTATTGACGGCGTTTTCCACTAGCTCTTCTTCAGCAACTTTGCCAATAACGATGGACTGCGTTGAAAATCGCGCCGGCGTTTCAAATCAGGTTTCAGGTTTTACACTACCGCTGGGTGCAACCATTAATATGGACGGTACTGCTTTGTATGAATGTGTAGCGGCAATGTTTATTGCACAGGCTTATGGTATTTCTCTGGGGGTAAGCACACAATTTACCATTGTGCTGGTTGCTCTGTTAACCTCCATTGGTGTTGCTGGCATACCCTCAGCAAGCTTGGTGGCGATTACTATTATATTAGCAGCGATTGGTTTGCCGTTAGAAGCAATCGGTTTGATTCTTGTGGTTGATCGTGTGTTAGATATGTGCCGCACATCGGTGAATGTGTTCAGTGATTCGTGTTGTGCAGTAACGGTCGCACGGCTCGAAGGTGAAGAAACACGCGTGGTTTAGCGGCTTTACTCTGAAATGTCACCCATCAATCCAGCCGTATGGTAACCAGAGTCAACATATATAACTTCACCAGTAATGCCGCTTGCCAGATTTGAGCAAAGAAAAGCAGAAGTATTTCCTACTTCGTCAATCGTTACGTTGCGGCGCAGCGGTGCGCTTTGTTCAACGTGTTTAATAATTTGATTAAAGCCCGAAATGCCTTTCGCTGCCAGCGTTTTAATTGGACCCGCAGAAATAGCATTAACACGAATACCTTCGGGTCCTAGTGAATGCGCAAGGTAACGCACATTCGCTTCAAGACTGGCTTTTGCCAAACCCATCACATTGTAACCAGGAAAAGCACGAACAGCACCAAGATAACTCATGGTAATAATTGCCGCATCATCACGGTTTTGCATCATGTGGCGACCGGCTTTCGCAATGGCTGCAAGACTGTATGAACTAATGTCATGCGCTGTATTAAAACCTTTACGGGTAAGGTGATCCAGATAATCGCCTTCCAGCATTTCTTTGGGTGCAAATGCCACGGAATGTACGATGATATCGAGGCTATCCCAGTAATCATCAAGGTGTTCAAAAACAGCTTCGATTTGTTCATCGTCTTCAACATCACAAGGCACAACAATATCAGAATCACACTGCCCAGCGAGTTTTTCAACACGTTCTTTTAGCCGTTCACCCTGGCAAGCAAATGCTAGTTCGGCACCTTCGCGGTGCATCGCCTGTGCAATACCCCAGGCAATTGAACGATTGCTCGCCACCCCAAAAATTAATGCGCGTTTGCCGGTTAGAAAGCCCATATCTACTCCTCGTTTAAATATTTTATTATTATGTTGCAGTTAGCCAGTCGCTAGCCAGTACTGTAAACTCAGTGGCACATATTAGGTGGATTATACCCATAAATGCAAGTCATGAATGAACTTATGGGTAATCTAAATTAATCTAAATAATAATAAAATTATATTACGTCCATGTTAAATCTGATGTTAGATCGATTGCTTGATATAAAAATTAAATTTTTTCTTTTCCTTTTATTGTGCTTGCCAGTAAATTCTTATGCCGTGCCCGCGATGGGTATGGGTTATGCACCAAAATACTCTGCCAGTTATAAACATTTTGATTATGTAAATCCTGCTGCGCCAAAGCAGGGTGACTTAACCATGATGGGACTTGGCACGTTTGATAGTTTAAACCCGTATCTGTTAAAAGGCCTTTCTGCCGATGGCTTGGGCACACTGGTATTTGAAAGTTTGCTGGAAAAAAGTCTGGACGAACCGTTCAGCGAATACGGTCTTATCGCAGATGATTTCTATTTGGCAGACGACGAGTTATCCGTCACTTTTCATATCAATCCATTAGCAAAATTTTCTGATGGCAAAAAAATTAAAGCGGAGGATATTAAATATTCATTTGATACTTTGATGAGCAAAGCAGCACATCCGCAATTTCGTGTTTATTATGCCGATGTGAAATCGGCTACCGTTATTGATAATTCAACAGTACGTTTTGATTTCAAAAATAAAAATCGTGAGCTGCACATGATTATTGGCGAGATTCCTATCTTTTCAAAAAAATGGGCAGGCGATCTTACTTTTGATAAAACCGATGATACAAAACCTATCGCCAGTGGCCCTTACATTGTTGAAAAATACAGCCGTGGAAAATCGATAAACTATGTAAAAAATCCAAATTACTGGGCGCGAGATTTGCCCGTACGTAAAGGCATGTTTAATTACGAACGGGTAACGTATAAATATTACAAAGATTCAACCATTGCATTAGAAGCATTTAAAGCCGGTGAATTTGATTTCTTTTTTGAAAATTACTCTAAACGCTGGGCGCGTTCACACAATGGTCCACGTTATGATTCTGGCGAAATTATAAAAACAGAATTAACCCATCAAAATAATGCCGGTATGCAGGGTTTTGCTTTTAATACCCGGCGCGATAAATTTAAAGATGTTCGCGTGCGTCGTGCGCTGGCTTTGGCTTATGATTTTGAATGGGCAAACGATAAGTTGTTCTACAACCAATACGTGCGCGCAGATAGTTATTTTAGTAACAGTGAATTAGCTGCGCAAGGTTTGCCAGAAGAAAAAGAATTAGCACTACTAGAAAAATACCGCGATCAATTACCGGCAGAAATTTTTACCCAACAATGGAAACCTGCAACCACCATTACGCCCAGTAGTTTACGAAAAAATTTAATTCAAGCGCGTGATTTACTGGCGCAAGCAGGTTGGACGATTCAAAAGGGCGTGCTTAAAAATAAAAAAGGTGAAGTTTTTAAATTAGATATATTGTTGGTACAAAATGGTTTCGACCGAATCATTGCGCCATACGCACATAATTTAAAAAAGCTGGGCATTGAAACCAGTTATAGAAAAGTGGACTCGTCATTGTATAAACGTCGAATGGATACTTTTGAATTTGATATGGTAGTAAACAGTTTTCCGTCATCGGTATCACCGGGCAATGAATTGATGAACATGTTTCATTCCAGTTCAGCAAAAATGAAAGGCTCACGTAATATGCCGGGTATAAATAACCCGGTTGTAGATGCGCTAGTGTTAGAAATTATTCAGGCAAAAGATCGTGAGCAAGTCGTCATCGCTTCACGCGCACTGGATCGTGTATTGTTATACGGCGAATACCTGGTGCCTAACTGGTACATTAATGTACACCGAGTAGCGTACTGGAATAAATTTGGCATACCGAAAATGCAACCACTGTATTATGATCCGATTAGTTGGGTGTTGAAAGCGTGGTGGATTAACAGCAGTGAATAGTGTGCTGAAATCGTTCCAGACGATTTTCAGCATACACTCCATCCATGGAGATAAAAAATGAATAGTAAAAAACTTATAACCTAAAATTTATACATGTTTTCCTATATTTTAAAACGTTTGTTGTTGATGATTCCAACTTTATTTGGTGTCATGTTAATTACTTTTGCGGTAACACAATTTGTTCCCGGTGGGCCGGTTGAACAACTTGTTAGTCAGCTCGAAGGTAAACACGGTGTTGGCGAAGCCAGCAGTGGCACCAGTGGTTTGTATCGTGGCGCTACTGGACTCGACGAAGAATACATCGAAGAAATTCGTGCGCTTTATGGTTTTGATAAACCGGTGCACGAACGATTTTTTTCGATGATGAAAAATTATTTAAGTTTTGATTTTGGTGACAGTTATTTTCATAATCAATCAGTGGTTGATTTAGTTATTTCAAAATTGCCGGTTTCGATAAGTTTGGGTGTGTGGAGTTTTTTAATTGTTTACTCAACCTGTATTCCTCTGGGCATTGCCAAAGCCGTTAGAGACGGCAGCACTTTCGATGTTGTTACCAGCACATTTATATTAATTGGTTATTCAATACCGGGGTTTGTACTGGGCATTACGCTGCTAGTATTTTTTGGTGGTGGCAGTTTTTTTGATATTTTTCCATTGCGCGGTTTAGTGTCGGATAACTGGGATAGCCTGCCGTGGTACAAACAAATCACCGATTATTTATGGCACATGGTATTGCCCATTATTGCATCCGTTATCGGCAGTTTTGCCGTAATGACAATGTTAACTAAAAACAGCTTCATCGAAGAAATTAGAAAACAGTATGTGTTAACCGCAAAAGCTAAAGGTTTATCCGATACGGCTGTTTTGTACCGCCATGTTTTTCGCAATGCCATTATTCCATTAATTACTGGATTTCCTGCCGCATTCATTGGTGCATTTTTCACCGGCAGTTTATTGATTGAAACAATTTTTTCACTGGATGGATTAGGGCTGCTTTCTTATGAATCAGTTTTAAAACGTGATTACCCCGTTGTATTAGGCACGTTATTTTTATTTACCATTTTGGGTTTGATTGCAAAATTACTGGCAGATATTAGTTATGTAATGATTGACCCACGCATTCATTTTGACTCGGTGGATAAATGATGAGTTCGGTAACAGGCTTATCACCGAATCGACGAGCATGGCTACGTTTTAAAGCTAACCGTCGTGGTTATGTCAGTCTGTGGATTTTTAGTATCCTGTTTGTGCTGTGTTTTTTTGCTGAAGTGTTGTCAAATGACAAACCTTTATTGGTGAAATATGAAGGCAACTATTATTTTCCAGTGGTACAGACTTACCCGGAAACAACCTTTGGTGGTGATTTTGAAACGGAAGCTGATTACAGCGATAACTTTGTACGCCAGCAGTTAACGAAAAATGATAACTGGATAATTGAACCAATTATTCCCTACAGTTATAACACCATTAACTTTGACAGCGATTTACCGAATCCAGCACCGCCATCAGCGCAAAATTATTTAGGTACAGATGATCGAGGGCGCGATGTGTTAGCGCGCGTTATATATGGTTTTAGAATATCGGTCTGGTTTGCATTGGCGCTAATGGTTATCGGTGTGGTTATCGGAATAATTGCTGGTTCAGTACAGGGATATTTTTCTGGCAAGACCGATCTCATTATGCAGCGTATTATCGAAGTTTGGTCATCCATGCCGGAATTGTATCTGCTGATTATTTTTGCTTCTATCTTTCAGCCGAGTATCTGGTTGTTAATTATATTATTGTCGTTATTCGGTTGGATGGGTTTGTCTGATTATGTTCGCGCTGAATTTTTACGTGGCAGAAATTTAGATTACGTTCGCTCAGCAAGAGCGATGGGTTTGACTAACTACACAATTATCACCCGACATTTATTACCCAACAGTTTAACGCCAGTCATTACCTTTTTGCCATTCAGAATTAGTGGTGCAATTTTGGCTTTGACCAGTTTAGATTTTTTAGGTTTAGGCGTGCCGCCAACAACACCGAGTTTAGGTGAGCTGTTGGCGCAGGGAAAAGAAAATATCGAAGCATGGTGGCTGTCGTTAAGCGCGTTTGTTGTTTTGGTTGGCACGTTAATGCTGCTGATTTTTATTGGTGAGGCTTTGCGTGAAGCACTGGACACGAGAAAGCAGTGAATAGTGCACTGAAATCGTTCCGGACGATTTTCAGCATACGACCTATATGGATGCAGGAAGTGCAGAAAATGCAGGAGCGATTTTCAGTCACTCCATCCATGGAGATAAATAGTGAATACAAAAAATAAAAAATCGTTGTTAAGCGTTAAAAATCTGAGCGTGTCTTTTAACACGCAAAATGGTCTGATTGATATTATCAATAACATTAGTTTTGATATTCATGCTGGCGAAAATCTTGCTATTGTTGGCGAATCTGGTTCGGGTAAATCCGTCACGGCTTTATCTTTACTTCGTTTGCACGATGAAAAAAATACCATTTATTCTGATTCAGAAATAATGTTCCGCACTAATGATTCTGAAAGTAAAAACTTATTAGAACTAAATGATGATGAAATAAAAAACGTTCGTGGTAAAAATATCTCGATGATTTTTCAGGAACCAATGACATCATTAAACCCTGTATTCACCATCGGTCAACAAATTGAAGAAGTATTGGTGCTGCACCAAAATTTAAATAAAGCAGAAAGAAAAAATCGTGTACTTGAATTATTGAATCGCGTTGGCATTCAACAATCCGAGCAAAAAGTAAATAATTATCCGCACACTTTATCTGGTGGTCAGCGGCAAAGAGTGATGATCGCAATGGCACTTGCCTGTGATCCGGTTTTGTTAATTGCTGACGAACCAACCACCGCACTAGATGTAACCATTCAACAACAAATTCTCGACCTGTTGAGTGAAATACAACAAGACACAGGCATGTCCGTATTATTAATTACCCACGATTTAAATCTTGTTCGCCGTTTTGCTAACCGTGTTTGCGTTATGCATCAAGGGAAAATTGTTGAAACAGAAGAAACCGAAACATTATTTACCAATCCACAAAATGAATACACGCGTTTTTTATTGGACAGCGAGCCAGATAAAAAAATAGCCACCATCAAAGCCAGTGATGAAGTGGTATTAAGTACGCAAAATCTGCGTTGTTATTTCCCAATTTTCAAAGGTTTTTTTAAACGAAAAGTCGATGAAGTAAAAGCAGTTGATGATGTCACGCTAACTTTAAATTCAGGTGAAACGCTGGGTATTGTCGGCGAATCTGGTTCGGGGAAAACCACACTGGGGCTGGCGATGTTTCGTCTGCTAGCATCAACTGGCGGCATTGAACTTAAAAATCAGGATGTGACCAGCTTTAATGAAAAACGTATGCGGCCGTTGCGTCGTCATTTTCAAATTGTGTTTCAAGATCCGTTTTCTTCCTTATCACCGCGGCTTACTGTGCGGCAGATTATCGAAGAAGGTTTAAAGCTGCATTTCCCTAAACTTGATGTAAAACAGCGTCTAGAAAAAATCATCGCCATCTTGCAGGAAGTTGGTCTGGACGAAGATATTTTATGGCGTTATCCACACGAATTTTCTGGCGGTCAGCGACAACGCATCGCCATCGCCCGCACCGTGGTGCTGGAACCTGATGTCATCCTGCTCGACGAACCGACCAGCGCACTTGATGTCTCAGTGCAAAAACAAGTGCTGGCATTGCTGGCGGATTTACAGGTAAAACGCCAGCTGAGTTATCTATTCATCAGCCACGATTTGCGCGTAGTACGTGCCATGGCGCATCGCGTTATTGTCATGCGACAGGGAAAAGTCGTCGAGCAGGGTAACGTTGAACAGGTGTTCAACAACCCGCAGCATGACTATACCCGCGAGTTAGCTTCGGCTTCATTGTATCGTTAAGAGAAATTTTCTGGTATTAAACACATGGATTGTAAATGTGATTGACAATCCATGTGTTTAATACCATACTCAAAACATGATTAAACGCAAACTGGAAGCCAAACTACGCGAACTAGCGGGCTATTACCCCGTTATTGTTGTTACCGGGCCGCGACAATCAGGCAAAACGACCCTTTGTCGCGCAACATTTTCTGACAAGGTTTACATCTCGTTTGAAGCACTGGATAACCGAGATTATGCGCAAAATGACCCCAGAGGTTTTTTAAGCGAATATGCCAGCGGTGCTATTATCGACGAAATTCAACATGTGCCCGATTTGCTCAGTTATATGCAAAGTGATGTTGATGCCAGAGCTGATCCCGGTCGATTTATTCTTACTGGCTCACAACATTTTGGACTTTCACAATCTATCTCGCAATCGCTGGCAGGGCGCTGTGGCATACTGTCACTCCTGCCTCCGGGTCGTGAAGAATTACTGGGTTTTGCTAATGCACCAGATGAACTTTTTGAGACACTGTGGAAGGGATCCTATCCCAGAATTTACGATAAAAATATTCCCCCTCAACAGTGGCTGGCAGATTATGTTACAACTTATATTCAACGTGATGTCCGCCAGGTCATTAATGTAAGCGATCTGCAGCACTTTTCCAGCTTTCTTAAACTCTGCGCCGGGCGCACCGCGCAGGAAATAAACCTATCATCACTGGGCAATGATGCTGGTATCAGCCATAACACCGTACGCGCCTGGTTATCTATACTGGAAACCAGTTACATTATTCAACAACTCCCTGCCTGGCATGCCAATATAAGAAAACAGGTAATAAAAGCCCCCAAACTGCATTTTCTCGATACCGGTCTTGTCTGTTATTTACTTGGCATAAGAGAGCCCGAACAGCTTCGCCATCATCCCTCACGCGGTGCTATATTTGAAAGCTGGGTGGCATCAGAAGCATATAAGCTACAGGTTCACAACGGCGTACAACCGGATCTTTACCACTATAGAGAAGCACAAGGTTTAGAGATTGACTTAATGATTGATAACGGCGAACAACTTAACGCCATCGAAATAAAATCAGGTGCAACCATCAATAACGATTTTTTTAAAAATCTAATGACATCTAAAAAACTAAAAGATAACTCTTCTCGCATCAAAAACATCACACAACAACTGGTTTATGGTGGTGAAACCAGCCAGCAACGTTCAGAAATAAATATACTTTCGTGGTCTGATATTACATTGCTGATTACCGAACAAAAGAAATAATTTACAGGCTTGCCAAACGAATCACCATTCTGCCTGTAAGCTGCAACACACGTACCACATAAAAATTGGTGATACAGTACAACTACACCGTGCGCCTGATTACAGAGTTATGTGTGTAAAAATTTTGACTCAGCATCCATATTTTTATGAAGTATACGAATTATAACTACTTTACTTTTCGAGGCTTCCCGATAAAAAAGGATATGACTACCTTGAGGAAATTTCCTATACCCTTCTTTAATAAAATCACATTGTTTACCAAGTGATGGAGACTCAGCGAGTAAATGAAAGGCATCGTCAAATTGTTTAATATACAAAAAACGCTGGTCTCGCCCCCAGCGTTTTTCAGTAAACCTAGCAATTTTCCTCAAGTCGTCTTTTGCTTTCTTAGTTAGCTCAAATGCTTTCATTTATCATTTTCACTATCAAGTTCTGCCATCAGCTCATCGTAGTTATAATCAGAAATTCCACTTTTCTCGCCTTCAGTAAGCATATTTCTCAGAGCTTCAAGCTTGGTTTCAGTATTTTCAAACAATCTAAGTGCCGCTCTAATTACTTCGCTTGCAGAACCAAAACGACCACTTTTAACTTGCCCAGTTATAAAACCATCAAAGTGGTCACCCAATGTAATACTTGTGTTTTTAGCCATAAATCACCTCATTTGTACCAATATATACCTAATTGTGGTATAAAAAAAATAACAAGTCAATTAACAGCGACCACAAAAAATCAGATATTATTATTGCAAAAAATTATCTTGAAGAGGAGCACCTTAAACAACTACAAAGAATCGTTTCTGCCTATTTGGATCTAGCTGAAAATAGGGCGAGCATGGAAATTGTGATGAACATGAAAGACTGGATTTTGTTTTTAAATAAATTTCTGGAATTGTCAGATTACCCGATCTTGCTTGATAACGGTAAAATCTCGGCTTTAGAAGCCAAACTAAAAGCCGAGCAAGAATATGAAAAGTTCCGTGTTAGGCAGGATAAAGCTTTCATTTCTGATTTTGATAAAGAGGTGAAACGAATTAGTAAAAAAACAGATGAAAAATAAACCCACTGAAACTGACGGCGCATCTTAACTCGCCTATGTATCAACTTAGAACATATACTGCCAAAGGCAACACCAGATGATGGTCACCTTTGTTTCCCAATGTGAGAAAAAGTACAAAAAATAATCCACAGGCTCGCCAAATGAGCCACTGACCATGGATAATAAGCGACAATGGCGGTATAAAGTGAAAGATAAGCCCAACCATACCAGAAGAGCTAACTATGGAACAATTGACAGATCTTAAAGCCATATTGCATTCCAAACGCACCAACATCTATTACCTGGAGATGTGCCGCGTCATGCAAAAAGATGGTCGGGTACTGTATTTAACAGAAGCAAAAAATGAAAACCAGTACTGGAATATCCCTATCGCAAATACCACAGCTATATTGCTAGGCACAGGCACCTCCATTACCCAAGCCGCCATGCGCATGCTGGCAAGTGCCGGAGTAATGGTTGGTTTTTGTGGCGGCGGCTCAACACCATTGTTTCATGCGACCGAAATTGAATGGATGACACCGCAAAGTGAATATCGTCCGACAGAATACATTCAGGGCTGGATGTCTTTCTGGTTTGAAGAAGACAAACGATTACAGGCAGCCAAACAATTTCAAATCGCGCGCATTAAATTCATGCAAACTGTCTGGGCAAAAGACCGCGATTTAATGGCAGAAGGCTTTAATATTCATGATGAAGATATCAGCTCTGCACTAAATAATATCTACACGAAAATAGAAAAAGCAGTAAAAGTAAGCAACTTATTACAAATAGAAGCCGAGCTGACAAAACGACTTTACAAAATTGCCGCCAATCGAACGCAACAAAGTGGTTTTGTGAGAGAAAGAAAATCACTGGACATCGCCAATGATTTTTTAAATCACGGCAATTATCTTGCCTATGGTTTAGCGGCTACCACCCTCTGGGTTCTCGGCATCCCCCACGGCTTTGCCGTAATGCATGGTAAAACCCGACGTGGCGCACTGGTATTTGATGTTGCTGACCTCATAAAAGACACACTGGTATTGCCCTGGGCATTTATCTGTGCCAAAGAAAAAGCCACTGAGCAGGAATTCCGCCAGCAATGTTTGCAGGCATTCACCGATCATAAAGCACTGGATTTTATGTTTGAGCAGGTAAAAGCCATCGCCTTACAACACCACGAAACAAAAGGTGGGACCTTATGATAACCCTTAGAGAGCTTTGCACGAAGCATCTTTTCCGCCATAGCGGCGTTAAAAATGCCTAAAAAGTACTCACTTACTACGTGTAAGCTGCGTTTTTTTAGTCATTTTTGCCTTGCTATGACGAAAAATCTACATCGTGCAAAGCTCTCTTAATGTTTTAATCAGTTGCAATTAACTATCAGGGAATGATTTAAATGAAAACAGATATGACTTTATTTGAAGACTATCAAATTCGCCGAGTATATGATGAAGACTCAGAAATCTGGTGGTTTTCGGTGATTGATATTGTGCAGATATTAACCCAGCAGGCGGATTATCAAACTGCTCGTAAATACTGGAACAAGCTGAAGCAGCGGCTTGGCAAAGAAGGAAGTCAACTGGTGACAGATTGTCACCGGTTGAAAATGACGGCTACTGACGGCAAACAACGCCTCACCGATGTCGCCACTGCTGAAACCCGCAATAAACTCACTGATTACTGGAGTAATCATGATATTAAACAAAAAATAAACAAACAAGGGCACACAAACCGATGCAAAATGATTTGATACATATAATGACCGAATCCTTTGAAGGTCACGCACAAGAAACCGAAAACGGTGTGGAATACTGGCTGGCGCGAGATGTACAACATTTACTGGGGTATACCAAATGGGGCAATTTTCTAAATGTCACTTCCAAGGCAAAAACAGCCTGTGAGTTGTCTGAGCACACTATTTCCAACCATTTTGCCGATGTCGGGAAAATGGTTGAATTAGGTTCTGGCAGCCAGCGCGAAATCAGCGATATCATGCTAACGCGCTATGCCTGCTACCTCATTGCCCAAAATGGCGACCCCGCCAAGCAGGAAATCGCCTTTGCACAAACCTACTTTGCCATGCAAACCCGCAAGGCCGAGCTAATAGAACAGCGATTACTGGAGACCGAACGCATTGTCGCCCGCAAGAAGCTGACGGATACCGAAAAAGAACTGTCAGATATTATCTATGAGCAATCCGGTGGCAATCAAAATTTCGCCCTGATTCGCAGCAAGGGCGACCGCGCACTATTTGGTAAAAACACCAAAGCCATGAAGGCGCAATGGCGAGTGCCAGACAATCGTCCCTTGGCAGACTTTGCCCCCACCATTATTTTAAAGGCCAAAGATTTTGCCACCGAGATCACCATCCACAATGCACGCGAACAAAATATGGATAGTGAGAAACAAATATCTGGCGAACACGTCACCAATAACCAGGCCGTTCGGCAAATAAAAATCCAGATGGCCTAGAGGGCAAATGATCCACATGATTTTTGAAGGTGAACAACTCGGCGACCTGCTTGCAGCGTTAGAACCAGAATGGAAAGCTCGCACCAGGGCAGAACGGGTGCTGATGGAAACTTGTTCCCACGCTAAAACCAAAGGTAACGCCAAATGATGGTCACCTTTGTATCCCAGTGTGAGAAAAAAGCACTGAATAGAACAAGAAGAGTGCTGGATAGCTTTGCTAATCGTATTGGTGATAACACCTGGCAAACGGTTATAACCAATGAAGGCTTAAACGCAGTTAAAAAACTGCTTAGAAAAACCGCATCAAAAAGTACAGCGGTTAGTTGTTTCTGGATAAGAAGTCGTTCAAGGTCGGAGCTGGTTTGGGTGGTGGGGAATAGGGGTAAGTTTAATAGTGAGGGTGTTGTGCCGGTTAATAGAACAGAAAAAGAGGTTCCAATGGATATATCAAGCGATAAACCTATTAAAGGTTGTGCATATGCCAACACGAAACTACAGCGACTTGAGCAACATTTGTTTGCAGTCGGATTTGTTGCGAGGCAACTTTATTTGCGATTTTATCCAGAGAAAACCAAACAAGCCAATGCTGTATTTATAGCGGGTTGCTTGCATGATATTGGAAAAATTGACCCAAGCTTTCAGGATTGGGTAATAAAAGATAAAAGCAAATCTTATATACCTGAAGATGGACAACATATAGATGGATTGAAAAAATTCAGTTTTGAAAAGCACCCAAGGCATAATGAAATATCGGTTTTACTTTATAAATTGCTAGATAACGTGAGTTTAAAAGCCCTCGGTCAATGTAAAAAAATAGTTAGACATGCAATTTATTGGCATCACGCAAAACCCTTTAGGCCAAAAGGAGGTTTTGAAACGCTAGATGATATTTATAAAAAAATAAATTCTGTATCGAAAGGTGATGCTTGGTCTTTAGTCGTTCTAAAATCTGTTGAAATACTCAATAAAGTATGTGACATAGATAAAACATACGCTGGAAGCAGCGAAAGTTTTTTATCTGGTTGCTATATAAAAGAACCGGATATAGACGTGGTAGATTATCTAGAGTCGAATTTACCAAAATATAAAACATACGAGTCAAAAGAACAGTTAAGTGATTATTCTGGCGATGTGTCTGTTAACGCAACCAATAATGAAATAAGAGCGTGTTTGATTACAGCAGACAGATGGGTTTCTTCCATGTCTGCACATGAGTTGGCTTCTGCAGTTAAACATAAAACGCTTACAGACTTTATCAAAGAAAAACTTGAAAGCAACCAGATAATTACAGAAAGTAATTTGGTATCGCATATAGCTGAATGTATTAAATCCTTTCCTGATAGTGAACAAACGCAAAAGCAAGAAAATGTTGCCAAGCAACTAGCAGAAAATATAAAGGATGTCGGTGTATTGGCTGGAGCAGCAGGTTGCGGTAAAACAAAAATTGCTTTGGAGTGGGCGCAGTTGCGCAATGCTCAACAAATTATTTGGATTTGTCCACGCGTTCAAATTTGCCAAGGGTTGTTTATCGAGTTAAGGAACAGCGATCAACCTTATTTGCCGAATACAACAGTAGAGCTATATACCGGTGAATTTAAATGTACCAACACATACGAAAATATAACACCAGAGAAAGATTATTTTACAGGTGATATGGTGATAACCACGATAGATCAAATGCTCAGCAGCGTTATAAGTCATACTAAGGCTGATCGATTGTTAAATTATTTATCTGCTCATGTGGTTTTTGATGAATTTCACGAATACATCAATATGCCAGGTTTTAATCTTTTATTTGCAGAACTAATTGAGTCTAAAAAGGAAATTAAAAATGGTGGTGATGCGCTGTTAGTTTCTGCAACACCGCATTACAGTTATTTAGACAATATCCTTAAATTAGATAAAAACTATGATGTAGTTGAAATGCCCGCCTTTAATAAAAGCCGCTATCAATTTGATTTTTTAACTTATGATGAAAATCAATATGACAATAACAACCCGCTTTATAAACCGCAAAAAACGACAACCTTTGTTATAAGCAATACAGCAACAACGGCGCAAAAAAGTTTTATAAAAAATCAGCAGGATGAAAATGCAATTTTATTGCACTCAAAATATAAAAAGAGTGATAAGCAGCAGTTGTTTAATAGCGTGTTTGAAACTTTTAAGCGTGACGGCGATGGCCGGTTTGACATTTTAAGAAGCGGCCCTATTGTACAAGCGTCACTCAATATTAGCTGCGAATATATGATTTCAGAAATAACTCATGCCGAAAATTGTTTGCAACGGCTAGGGCGATTAGATCGTTTTGGTTTGAATAATACAGGTGTTAACAAATACACCATTGTTGTGCCAGATACTTTGCATCAAGGTAAGGGAGCAGGGGCGCTAGCTCGTTTTTTGAGTAGAAATAACGCTTTGTCGTCAACAAAAGCGTGGTACGAGTTTTTGCGTGATTCCACTGATGATGGAACAAAGGTGCTGACTTTGGTTGATGTGTATCATATTTATAAACTGTTTTATGAAAATACTTCGGCTATTAAATTAATAGAAAGTGATTTATTAGCGGCCATGAAAAAAAGTGCGGGATTAATATCAGCAAAAATAGCTGAGCCACAAACGATTGTTAAACCTAAAAAAGACAATAAACAGCGGGCTAAAATCAGCAAGAATTCATTACGTGGTGATAGCCGTTTTGTGCAAATGGCGGTCTGTGATGTGTCGGTTCCGAATAATCCTGTTATTAGAGATGAGTATGCTTATCAAATACCTTCATCTGAAACAGATAGCGTTGACAATTTAACGGATTCGTTAGATCACCTTAGAAATACTGGCTTACTTGACTATGTAGCCCAAAAACATGGGCGCATGGAAGAGGCTCACCCTGTATCAAAAATTCCCGCTAATAAAATGCCAATACGAAAAACTTTGTTAGAGAGTTATGCAAAAGATGCAGAATATCCGATTTATTTAAGTTATGCACCAATTGATTTGGATCAAAAGCTAGGAGAAAATATCGCGCATAACGAAGCCATCTACTATGCTGTTTGTGATAAACAACCTGTAGGTGCAATTTCAATTAAACAATTAAACAACCAAGAGGATTAAATAATGGAAAAAGTAACAGGTATTAAGAGTGTCGATTTTAAAATAACCGCGTTAGGGCATGGTGTTGTGAATTGGAATGGGCCGACTTTGTTAAAAGTACAAGAAGATAGCGAATTAGGAAAGCTAAATCATACTATGCCAAAATTGAGGGGGTATACAAATTTAACAGGTGAAGAAAATGATAAAGGATTTAAATATTTAAAAAAACCAACGGAAATTAATTTTAAAGATAACCCTCTTTATATTAGTCAGAATTGTATACGTCACCATCTATTCAGAGATCAATCTTTTGATTTGCATGATGCAAAAGAAAAAAACTTGCTGTTGGTTCTATCCTCAATAACAGGATTAATTCGAGGTTATGTTGTTGCCGCAAG